>ENA-UOWK01000078-UOWK01000078.1-bioreactor-metagenome-genome-assembly--contig:-NODE-78-length-134185-cov-25.264497_pt1 | contig 134185 bp, 143 predicted proteins | sample MGYA00238157_ERZ761612 | MGnify/ENA primary metagenome ERZ761612 (study PRJEB28901, sample SAMN06268035) | bioreactor metagenome | isolation source: Joint BioEnergy Institute, California, USA...
ATAGACCTCGATGGATCAAAATGGCAGATTTGATCCATTGTCACGTGACCTCCGTGTGTCATACCCTTCCTTTATGCCAACTCCGGCTATAACAGGAAACATAACGCAAGGAAAGTAGATTGGCTCTGCTTTGCTTTTGACTGTGCCTTTGACTTTTCTGTGCTTAATTAAATAGTAGATACTCTTCCTTTTGCCTATCTACTGGAGATACACATACATCCTTCACCTTTGCTACATTCTATTTACTGTGTTCTGTATGGCTTGGCTCCCTTCCCTGTTCTACTCTACTCTACTCCACACTACCCTAGACCGGTCAGATCAGCTTTCACTGTGTGTATATGTCCTGATCATCTGTTCTGTCCCTGGACCCTGGACAGACAGAAGCAGACCCGCAGTGGATGATGTTGATATTATTTCCCCCCCCCCCCTCCCCCCCATATCCATGATTACCAGCTTTACAAACAGGGGTGGCCTCTGGTAGATGATTACTGCAGAGATTATTCTGTCTTCACATGCTTTGTGGTGAGTGGTATCTTTATGGGTGGAGGTGGATCCCAGTACACCCTCATGGAGAGATTGCATTCTATTTGATTAGGGACACAGGTGGCCTCCAGTTCACAATTCTGCGGATAATTTTTTTTTCAGTTTCAGATGCTTTATGATGAGCATCTTCATTCCCCAGTACCTTGTCATGGAGGCGGTTTATTCTACTTCATCATGGACACAGATGCCCACCGCTGGCAGACAATCCTGCAGAGATTGTTCACTTTTTTTTTTTTTTTTTTTTTTTTTTTTAATTCCCCTTTTTTTTTTTTTTTTTTTTTTTTTTTTTTTTTTTAAATCTCCCCATGATTTTTGTATGCATAATAATAATCATGGGTGGAGGTGGTCCCCAGTTACACTATCCTCCTGGAGACAATCATTCCCCGTCATTGTGGATGCGGGTGCTCCCCAGTTGACGATTCTGACTGAACTTTTCATCATCTCATTTCATTCCTAGAAGAAAAAAAAGAAAAAAATAGACTTACTAACTATGTGCCTCCAGGGCTAATACATACATACATACATACATACATTCACATTTCATTTTTTTTAAAATTAAAAAAATTCATAAAAAAAGAGCAACCCTCCTCCTCTCCATCTCCACCGACTCATCTCATCTCATCTCATCTCACAACTACAACTACAACCTCCACGCCCTCGCCACCCGCGCGGCCAGCAGCGCCGCCCCGCCAAACAGGACCGCGCCCCCCGCGAACGCCTGCGCGAAGACGTACCCGTACCTTCCCTCCCCTTCTCCCTGTTCCCTCTCCTCTCCAAACGAGACCAGCCTCGCGGCGACGGGGGGCCCCGTCAGGCACGCGACGCCGACGACGACAGCCACGACCGCCATCCGGGCGCCGAGGACGCGGCGGTCCGTGCCGGCGTAGCTGAACACGGTCGGGACGTAGAGGTTCTCGACGCCCGAGGCGGCGAGGCCGTAGAGGCATGACAGCGTGAAGATCGCGGGGCGGGAGGAGACGCTGGTCCAGGCCAGGAGGGCGGCGGATGCGAGGAATGTTGTGGCGATGAGGGTTTGCATGGGCCCGAGGAGGCTGTCGCTGAGGAGGCTGGGGAGGAGCCGGCCGAGGAGGGTGCTGGTGTTCGTTGCGAGGAGGAGGTTGAGGGAGGTGGTGGGCGTCATGGTGAGGGTGTCTTGGGCGTAGGATATCATCTTTTGGGGGGGGGGGGTGTTAATTCATGATAAGAAGAGAGACAAAAGGGGTATGGGGAATAGGGTATACTCACGAAATAGAACCCAAAGTACAGCCCCCAGAAGGTGAAGAACATCCCTGGTTATCAATCATTCGAGTCAATAATTATCAAACAGCACAACACCAACAGGGAGAATGGTATGTTATGCTCAATCATACCGATAGCCATCGTCACAAAGGGAAGATCCCGAAAGACACGCCGGTTCAGTCGATACACTGTCGGACTCGGCCAGGAGAAGCGCCGTTCGAGACCCTTACTCGCGGGCAGCATCGTGAGCAGATTGAACCCGGCGACGACTGGAATCCGGTCAGTTACTTTATCTTATCGGTGGAGTTAATGAAAGAATGGAGGGCAGCGATCCTGCTTACCGCGCATGGTCCAGGAAAAGCCGAGCTTCGGGAACAGGTGTCCTAGGAGGAGCGTGTAGAGGATTCCGCCTGCGTCTCTGCTGTGAGTATATACTTGACTGGCAACAAAAGAGGGAAAAAAAAGGAGATGAGCTTACCAACGCTGGCGCCAGCCATACAGATGCACGTCGCAGCACCGAGACGAGTCGAGAAGAACAGCGTGAGCGCCGCCATAGCAGAATGAAAGACGATCCCCATGGCTAGACCCGTGACGACGCCCTGGAAGATGAAGAGCGGCCACCACGTCGAGCAGACGCTGATGATGGCGTGGGCCATCAGGAGGGTGAAAGCGCCGCCGACGGTCAACGGACGGAGCCAGCCCCAGAGACCGCGGAATATCCCTCGAGTGACGATGGGAGGGGTGATGACACTCATCATGAACATAGCAAACTGCTGAAAGGAACCGATCAGGACAATCTTCGCCCTGTCTTCGCCGGCAAGGAGATTCTTTTCGTAGAAGGTCTGGAAGACTCCGAAGGCCTGCGATGTACACAGTCAGACATTTCTCAATCTCTAGAGGGAGGCGGCCTTGCCATGTTAAAACCCCTGAGTCGAGTCAGTACTCTGATGTCCAGTAATGAAGACTAGCTCAGTCGACTTACAAGGTATTCATGGCAATGATGAACCCGCATACGACATTCCACCAGGCGATCTTTCCACCGTCGGCAGGTTCGTCCGGGACCATGTCGTGCCACCTTACAAGCAGACGGGGTTCTTCAGACCTCTCATGGCGGTTGATGCGGTCAAGCTCCTTCAACTGGCCGTGAGATAGGGGACTGGCGATCGAGACATCAGGCAACGCGGCGGGGGTCAAGGGAATGGGCAGACGAGGACGTGTGCTCTCATACGAAAGGATAGCCATCCTGGAGGTCGATTCGTCGTCATACCCGTCGGGATCTGGACTCGTCCGAGACACAGGCATGGCATACGGGGGATTGATGTGGTAGAGAATCGCCTCTAACGTGTCCTCGGAGATCTGGTCTGGGGGGTTCCTCTCGATGACCACGGCCTGCGGAGGGGCCGCAAGATCCCTATCCGGCAGCCGAAGAGTTTGAAAATCATCGCGAGCAGATGCAGCAGCCAGGTTTGTACGGGAGTCGAAGGGACGACTGAAGTTCTTTACTGTGCCGGCTCCCGATGCTACCGAGAGCGGCCTCAGATTCTCGAGACGGATGTCGTCTGAAGCCTGCCGCGACTCGCGAGGTTCCGGGGCCATTTTCTCTCGCCTTGGCAAATGCAAGACCGGCAAGCTCCGTCAGGGATTGGTTTGTAGAGGGTGCAGAATCCGGCGGTATCAAGGACGGTGCAGGAGTCACGCAGACCAGCACAGAATGAAGACAGCACGTAAACAACAGCAGACAGAGAGAAAAGAGGGATAGGCGCGTGGGAAACACCAGGAGCAGGAGGGTTTTCTGAGTCACGCAGATGCGCTCGTCGCCGCGGGCCCTGACGATGTCGTCGTCTATGGCTATCGCATCGTCAATGATCAGGGCGGGTGAGCATGTGAACATGCGGCCATTTCTCTAAGGTTGGGATGTTGCACGTCCATCACAGAGAACTGAACACTTTCCATTGTGAAAATGCCCTGAAGTATCCATACAAATGACAGGATCTTTGATTGATGGATGTCATATAACAGAGTAGAGACATGGCAGACAGCTGTTATAAGCGATATCCAATGAAAAACATGCATGCATGGTATCATACTGTGCATTGGAAAGCATTCCAGTACATAAAAACACAAGATCATCTGCTGACATGAATCCTCAAGACTATGGGTAACACTGGAAGCAGTTTGCAAGATGGAGAACTTAGGGATTGCTGCTGCTGCTGCTCGGAAGCCGGCTGATCTGATCTGCCGGACATGGAGACGCCGGCTCCGCTGCCCAGCCCCAAGTACCCACAGGTTCCTCCAAAGTACCGGGCGGCGGTCGCAACGCCCAGCAGCTACATGACGGGTACGCAAGTGGTACCTCTAGGCTGCAGTCGGGCGCCAACCGGCAGCTTCCCCGTGTGCTGCGCCTCACGCGCCTCATCTCCATCGGCGGCTGAGATATCCGGGCGGCCTTGCGCCGCTTCACCTAGGGCTGCACCGGTAAGGCCGGCACGCTGGACATGCCATAAAACGCATTTGCAAGTGCCGCCCGCAGAGGCCCAGCATAATCGCCTCTTGGGTGCTGGACGGAGGTCCCCCGGATAGGCTGGACCAGCGAGCACCGCCCTCCTCCGTCTGGAGTCTGCAGGTCTGGATATCTCACGACTGCTACTCCCTACTTTCGCATTCTCCCTCCCATCCCACCCCGACCTCCGCGCAGACCTCCTCCCCTCGTCTTCCCTCCATCGCCCTTCCTCTCACAACTTCTACCGCTCATTCCCTGTGTATCCTGTCCCCTTGCCACGCGCCATGGCGTCGCAGAACGATTTCAAAACTGCCATGACCAATCGGTCGCTCCGCACCATCCGAACAGTTGGTCTTCCCCCGCGCCCTCGATCCCATCCAAGTCCCGCGCAAGATCGGTGCCTTACTGACCCGTCGACGTCTAGGAGCTCGAGTTTCTTGCAGATGCCGCCGTCATTACCCCACAGCAGTTGTCGTCGATCCTCTCCCAGCTGCCTAGCCAGACTCAGCTCCACGCTCCTGTCTCGCAACCACCAACCTCGACGGTCCAGACCCAGCCGACCACCGTGTCCTATACGCCGCCGACGCAGCAGCTCGCCAATACGAGCCTGAATGAAAAGGCCCCTACTACCAGCCAGTATCCTAGCCCGGCTCCTCCTCCGGCCTACGCACCTCCGGTCCTCTCCATTGCTTCAGCCTTGTATGCATACACTCCCACCGACGCTGGCGACCTGGCTCTGCAGCCGCACGATCGGATCCAGGTTTACGAGCATATGAACAATGACTGTATGACTCCGTATATAGCAGCGGAAAGGGATTTTTCTGCTGACAGATTTATCCAGGGTGGCGTGGTCGAAACGAGCGGACCGGCCTCGAGGGCATCTTCCCGCGGAGCTACGTAACTGTCATTGAAGATAAGATGGCTCCTCCAGTCACCGCTCCTCAGCCTACGAGTTACGGTAACATGCCTCTCGAAGTCAGCCAGTCCGGCTCGTCATCTTCAGCGCCGGAGGGCAAGAAGACCAGCAAGTTTGAGGAGCAGGGAAAGAAGTTTGGGAAGAAGATGGGCAATGCAGGTATGTTTCGTTGGCTTTCTTGTCGCATCTATCTCTGTTACTGACAAAGGCCTTAAGCGATCTTCGGTGCTGGCGCTACCCTCGGCTCCAACCTTGTCAACAGCATTTTCTAACCTGTCAATGTTACCGATATCGTGCTTGCTTGTGTTTTTTACCGGCTTTTCGGAATATGCTGGATGGGATGAAACATGGGATTTCAATCATCGGAACGGCGTTCGTTGGTGGCTTTGACGATCTGGGCTTTTTTTTCTTTTCTTCTGCGCTGGTAGGAGGTTTAATCAGGCTCATTGGGAACACTTTGTCTGCTGGTCACATTCTATTCTTGCCGCATTCCTCACGCCTACTTCTCCTGCGGGATACCTGAGTCTGAAACGTGCGATGGGCTCTGCTACACTAGATCGACCTGCTGCGAGTTTGGAAATATCAGTTGGTTCATGACCTTTTTGAAGATATTAATTTGTCCCGATCAATGTCCCGCTCGCTCCTAGCGGATGGGGGCGGAAGTTAACACCCGACCATTCATGCTTGGCCCCTCACGGTGTCCCTGTTAGCTCGGGCAGATCGTCTTCTAATGGATGGGCCAACGAGATTCAGCAGTATAGTATTATGAGCTTTGGACATGAAGAAATACCTGTCGCAATCCTATCATCGTGCCGTGGAAACTCATTGCTGGACGATGATCGCTCGGTTGTTTCCTGATTCTTAAGACAAAAAGCATGCTCAGGTCCAAGGATCACCTTAACCATTATCAGGCATCAATACGACAAGGCCCCTGGTGTGTGTTCTGGGGTAGATTAGCCTAAATAAATAGGAATCGATGCAACGTTACATGCTAATGTAGACGTATTCTAGGAATTTTCAGAGCTGCAGCTTGCATGCCGTTATAGTTCGTAGTTATCATCTCGATTAAAGAGCATGTAATTGAAGAGTAGGGAGTTGGGTTAAGTTTGATTTGTTGATCGATAACGCATTAGACACAGTATGTTTGGACACGGTTGTAATACGGAGTGGTGGTGGATCAGTTTGGAAAGAACCACGGGTCTACGCTGCTTCTGCTTGGTTGTTGGGAAGGTTTGGACGTGCCTGTGCCGGTGCCTGACCCGGCTGGTAGGTAGCCTGCTTCGTACGATCCTTCCAGCGCTGTGCGTTTCATGTTCGCTGTGCCACCTCTGATCGTTTCACCCAGTCACTTATTCTGCTTGGAGTTTACAGGAGCTTCTTGTATCGTGCCTGTGGTACGGAGTACTTTTCGCAGATATCGTTGATGCGTTGATACTATGATAGCGGCCTGGAGTGATCTCCAGTGGAAGACGGGCTTCTGCTGAATTCTTGTTCCTCAATGGATCGCTGAAACCTGCCTCGATTGCCTTCAAGCACCAGTACGGATTATTGCAGGAATGTCAGTCAGCCTCGCGGTCAGCCAATATGCTACTCTTCCTTGGCGCCTGAGGGGATCGGGGAAGCGCGCTTGCGATGCGAGTTCCCAGGGCCGGGCGCTTCAACTTGGAGCCCCAGCCACTTTTCGAGAGAAGAGTAGCAGGTCCCGCTTACGACCCGCAACCTTGGATTTGACTGAACGATTATCGACCAGTCTCTTTCCTGGGCACCCTAAAGGCAAAAGCATGTGTCCCTGTCGAGTCTGTCATCCAGCCGCCGGGCCACATTGGCAATGCGAAGCCTCCGCAGGCAGCATGACGCTGCGTCTGAATACGCCTATCACAGCAGGAATGCGGCACAACCTGTTTCAGCTAATTCTGCATACATGGCGTCTGGTGACGAGCTTGGCGGACTCGTGAGCTTTTGCTCTGCCTTTTTAATACAATATATAATGCCAATTGTCCGATAGTCAAGAAGAGCAGCATATGCAGGGATATCCCAGGAGGACTCCAAGGCCCAACTGCGATGGTTGCACGTTGTTTATTTCTGATATTCGTTTTAATATCATGCGTGTCAGCCGATGATGGGTGGGATGATTTTACGAACAATCTCGCTACTGATTTGGTATGTTAAAGAATGCCTCTATCTTCGTCTGGCAAACTGAAGACATGTTGACTCTCCGGTACACCAGGCACCGCTTATAACCCTGTTCGGGGAGCAGGTTACCAAACAATTTCTCTCAGAATCACTGGGCATTCTGGACAACTTCATTTTTGCTCTTGCACCTTTAGGGATCTTGACGGCTGTAGTCTCTGTGATACGTGTCTGTGGAAACTCGTCTCTACGGGCATTTATTGGACGGGCCCAGGAGGCCCCAGGAGATGCGGAGCAGGAATTGTTGTCTTGCGTCTCTGAGACCACAGCGGAGCTGTTTAACGATGGAGGAATCTCACGAGTTTTTGGAAGACCCGAGATTTTGGAGGTTGTGACGTGGGAGGACGGTGGCCCCAGAGATCCCGAGAAGCCTTCTATCGCATGTCTGCGCGATGCTGTTGAAAATAAAATCTGGGATTTTAAGAATATTCCTGACCAAAATGCGGAAGATCCACTGGCACTTGATATCCCGAATTTGTCTTTAAATAAGGGAATTAAGAGGAGGAGCAAACTGTGGTTTTACACGGCCGCGATCATTGGTCTTATCTTGCAGATAGGTAAGCTCTTGCTTTTGCGTCTAAAACTCCTGTTGCTTTAGCGCCAAGTCAATTGACAGACAGAGGCAGGAGTTATAGTTTTTGGTGCGATTACCGTTTATATATTTCCATTGAAGTTCAAGAAAAACGGGAAAGCCGTTCCAGGCTATGCTTTCCCTCTCTTCTTCAGTGGAACCATTCTTCTTTGTGGGGGTATGTTTTTCTGCGCCTTCATAATCGAACGCTCGTCGGTTGAGTACTACTTTCGCCCCAGGAAGCCCAGTAAGATTTATTGGCTCCAGCCTGGAGGGCAAAAGGTTGGTGATCAGGTATTTAGCGCATTCCTAGCGGTGCGTGGAGGCAGCAATGGGTGTTCAACGAAAGACCTGGTATATATCAAGTCCTTGAGGAGCCCCCAGTATCGTGGCAGTGATTCACTGCTCTTCGTTGCTGTCATGTTTACCACCGCCGGCTTCGTCCTCCAGTTCGTTGGGCTCAGGGGTCTACATGCTTCGGTCACTCTCGCTCTATTGGGATCTACGCTTGTAATGGCTATTATTCGAACATGTCTTCGGACGCAACGGATGGACGAAAGCGACAATCTATTGACGAATGAAGAACGAAGATTAACTTCCTGCAACAAACAAGAGCTGGACTGTTTCGCGTTTCACCTCGAGAATGTCAAATCGTTCCGGCTGCTTGCGCGGCCGGTAAATGGGTCGAGCACAACTCAATCCGACTTTTCCTCGTGCGAAACACTTATAGCAAGGGACCTCCCAACTACTATGAATTCGGAGTGCCTAGGACGCAAGGTCGTGAAAACGAGAGCTCATTTAGCAGCTCTAACGGACGACCATGGTGTTGCTTGGGATAATCTTCCAATTAGAAAAATTGCTCAGAATCTCAAAGAGACAATTGAGGCGACAATGGAGCTACTGTCATGCTGGTCAAACAAAAGACTCGATACATATCGATTCTGGATAAGGATTGAGTGCCAGTCTCTCGATGAGAGATGCTCCCCTACGATAGAACCCTATCCCATTCAACTGCAGCGGATGGGGGATACTTTACGTTGGACAGTGGATAGCAGGGAGCTGGAGGCTGTACTTGGACTCTGGACGTGGTCGTTACTGAAGTCGGACGAAGGCTTTAGACCCGGACAGCCGCTTAGCCGGCTTATCGGGCAAGATCCTAAGGAAGCTATGAAGGAAGAGACGGACTTATACTACCACAAATGGATCTTTAGACAGAAGGAAGCCAGGATGGTTGCCGCGAAGATGATACCTGCGTCTCACGAGTTGTTCGGCTGCCACTTGGATAATCTCTCCAACGATATGGAGATCCTCGTCATGAAAACCGAAAATCAGTTGGACACAATGGCAGCTCAGGATCTTTACATCCACTTTCTCAATTCCGCGTTGGAGATTCTGGAAGAGCTGGGAGGTGAAATAGATATCCTTCCTAGCTCAAGGAACTCATTCGTCGCTCACAATAGCCGCATTGAAGAATTGGCTCAGTGTTTTGAGATCAACAAGATGGGCTCAAGAGAAGATGCTCTCTTGTGTATTGTCCCTGCCCTCAAGCGCAAGGGGCTGTTACCTGAACTTTCCGCAGATTCGAGCGCCATCCGACAGCGTGTCGAGAGGTACATTGAGAACGGCGAATGGAAGGAGGCATTATCAATGCTTCGATGGCTCTGCGAGCGCTCTGAAGGAGCAGAGTTTGAACACTCGGTTGTTGAGTTTGGATATCTCTGTCGTCGGGCAATGTTGCACTCAGATCCCGATATCTGCCGTGAAGGAGTCGAGCAAGTATTAACAGCGCTACGATATGATTTTCGGCTACAATACTTCAGGACTATTACCAATCCTCGACCGCCTGGGTGGATGAATTCCCCTCTACGATCGGAATTGTGGAGCCGTTTTGCCAAGGAACTTGGTTGGCTGGCATGGCATATATCCAAAGGACGACCTGAACAGAAGACCTTGGAGGATTACGGTGTGAGGGAAGACTCTATTATCACAGGTGTGGTGGATGGGAACCCGGATCTGGCGCAGAGGGGTCAGCTTGCTGTGCTGCAATGGTTGGCAAAGAGTGACGATGCCATTTTCGAACGCGACGTTCCCGGGGAAGATGATCAATTGGCATTGGATTGGGTCTTCCAGAATAACTACGATTTCCTGTTGCAGTGGCTGATGATAAGATGGGCGGAAGTTGGCGTACGATCCTCATATTTCCTTCGAATGGTCTTGGTTTGGGCAGCGAAAAGCCAATCCGAATCAGCAATCCAGGTACTTCGCCGGCACGACATAGATATCAATGCGACAGATGGGGGACAAACTGCATTGATGCACGTTGTTATGGAAGGAGATGAGAAAGCTGTCCGAAAATTGCTTGAAAACGGTGCAGATGCAAAGGCAGGGGCGAAGACTAGCAGGGAGACACCGCTGATGTTGGCTGCTCGCGAAGGACACAAGGAAATCGCTGAGCTGCTTTTAGAACATGGTGCCGATCTTGAGTCACAGGATTATTTTGGAGGACTGTCGGCGCTGAACTGGGCCGCCAAGAACAACCACCTTGACGTAGTCCAACTGCTGTTGGCAAAGGGTGCTAACATCGAAACTACTGGTGCCGACGGGAGGACGCCACTTCTTCATGCTGCGAGCGAGAATTATCCAGAAATGGTTTCATTTCTTCTGGAAAACGGTGCAGATGTCAACGTGCAAGATGACAACGGACATACCGCCCTAGTGCTGGCAGTGCAAAGGAACCTTGAAGATATTGTGGTCCTGCTTCTGGAGCACAAGGCTGATATATACAAGAAGGATATTTCAGGATACACAGCATTAGACTGGGCCACCAGCCTCCAGCACAGGAAGATTATGTCCCTTCTGGAGGCTGTCATGTAGGTAAATCATCTCCCTACCTAATCAATTTAATGTAGCACTGATCAAATGAGTCTTACTTATATGTGTTGCCTGAAATTCACCGACATTGTAAAAAGACTTAATGACTGCGACTTTCCATAATCGTATCCCTGTTTGCGGATGCTTGAAAACATCAAAGAGACCATATTTTCAACCCTGGAAAACATGCTACTTACGTGTGTCATGTCTAGCGGGTAAGCATTAGATTATAAGATAGTGCAAGGACCCAGCTGAGCCCCGCATGATCGCCAAGAGACAGCCCTTATCCAGGCCACTTTCATGGTGGATGCGGCTACTCCGCGCCGCCGCAGCGACGAGTGGGATCAAGTCTGCCCGATGATGGGTGTCGAGAATATTATGCAGCTCGGCGCTTGCTTAGGCATTCAGTTTTCGGTGTTGACGCAGGAGATTGCGAGCGTCTCCATTTTTTTTCGGCCGGCCTCCAAATATTACTGTCAGCTAGGGCTTGATGAGCGCCATCCCTACAGCCAATAAGGGGCCTGAATGTGCTCTCCCGGCAGCCCGGACAGGCAGGACGAGCCTCAGTCGTGCTCCTCTAAGCGCCCTGCCAGGGTCCAGAGCAGCTCAGCTTTCTCGAGCTGCTGCTGATCCCCTCGTGTGCGCGGCAGGATGGTTGCACCACCGACCGCTTTAAAGGGAGCAGCTGTCCCATCCGCTCTTCCATCCCCCTCCTCCTTTTCATCTCTTCCGCGGCGGTGTTCTCTATATCATTTCCTTGCTTTGGTCTTGCGGTACAACATCCCGTTGATCGGAGGTTCAACAACCGTCAAGGTCCAAGGTGGGGAGCAGGTCGACGGCTTGGACTTCCCTCCCTCCACCGTGCCCATCTTCGAGTTGTCGCAATCCCGTTCCCGCTCCAATTGAAGGGTCCTTCTACCTCAAGAAGACCCGTCAACAGCGGATTACGCTGTGGAGGGATTGGCCTCACATATCATTAGTAGGCATCAACTCCTCAAGATCACTTTGTCTATGCTCTAGCAGCGACGGAATACTCCTTAAGAGGCGGCCATGGACTTACAAACGTTACAGTTGAGGAACAAGTTCTGCTTTCGCAACCATGTCGCAGGCGACTTACCCACCCCCTCCCATTCAGGGATCACATCATCATTGTATGTCTCCTTTACTGCTTCCTCGATAAAGGATTTGGTGTAATCCATGGCTAATGTTTCCGCCATCAGCTGTTTCCAATTCTGCAAGTACTATTCCCAAATTCTGGTCCAATTAATCGTCTTGGACAAGTAACCGATCTCACAATTTGTAGCTTTCCCGCCTCCTCCTCAAGCTTCTCCGAGCTTCCCACCTCCCAACTTCACCTACCCGCCTCCATCGTCACATACCCCTACCTCAAATGGTAGATACCCGCCACCTCCGCCCTCAGTCAGTCCGCCGGCACCTGAAAGTCCTCCTTCACAAAGGTCTAGCGTAAATATCGGGGCCGTGGCTGCAAATGCAGCAATTAGCGCTTCCTATGCACCACAACCCCCGTTATCTCCACCCCCTACGACGGGGAAGATGGAACAGATCCCCGGTGGTGCACCAGCATACGGAAATTTCGTAGGCGCGGTGGCGACCAACCAGGATGAAGTGGGAACCTTCAATGGGGGAAGCTACAGGATCAGCCATCGGGATAGCAACTCACTTCTGACCATACAACTGGCAATCGGTTGTCCATTATCTGCGAAACCCGGTAAGAGACTCCCCCGTTTCTTTTTCTCCGTCACTCGACATCAACATTAACAACGATGGAATCCCCTTCTCTAACTATCTTGCCGAATGGATATAACAGGCGCGATGATTGCCATGTCTCCTACCATGACGCTGAAAGGGGCAGTGAACTTCTCGTGGAAGAAACTCATCGCAGGCGGCGAGATGTCCACCTCGACGTACACCGGTCCCGGCGAACTTCTACTCGCTCCGTCTGTGCTTGGTGATATTACCATTATCCGTCTTACGGGGTCGGAGGAGTGGAAAATTGGCAAGGATGCTTTCCTGGCTTGCACGAGCGGGGTTGAGAAAAAGTTGCAGAGCCAGGGCCTCTCAAAGGGCATGTTCTCCGGAGAAGGTTTCTTCGTGTACAAAGTTACCGGGACCGGCCTCCTCTGGATACAGAGCTTTGGTGCAATTATCAAGAAGGATGTAAGTTATCTCTCCTCGTACTTTCTGGTCCACTTTGCTTTCTATCCCTACAACAAAGGTCCCCTCATGGCTTTAATCCTAACATATTAATCAATTTGTCCAGCTCGTCGAAGGTGAGACCTACTACATCGACAACGGCCACCTTGTCGCCTGGAACTGCAAATACAAGATGGAGCGCGTCGCATCCGGTGGTATCATCTCCGGGCTCAGTTCCGGAGAGGGCCTCGCGTGCAAATTCGTGGGTCCCGGCACGGTCTACCTGCAGACGAGAAATCTCAACGCCTTTGGAGCTCAGATCGGAGCAAACACGGCTAGCAATTGAAACAACGCGTGGCAAGCTGATGCATGTGTACTGTACAGGAAAGAGGAGGAATGCCTATGTCTTCTATTTCACCAGGGTTTCGATACCTGGCGCAAGGACGCTGGATTGTTTCTATTCTCGAGAGTATGTTTCGTTGATTTTTTGGCATTTTGGTATATATATGAGTGTACGATTATGAGTCATGTTCTTTTTTTGTATACCTCTTTGCCTTCCACAATTTCCGGTCGAATATATTTCGGGTATATATTTCTATTTCTTCTTTGAACATGTCACTTAATTTTCAGCCATATTTCCGGTACATTGGCTCGGGCCAGTGGGTAGCCAATAGCTTATCTAACTCCAACCCTTCCCTACTCACAGTAGGTACCTGATCCATCTGGAGATATGCCTGCCAAAGAACCATCCACACCTTGCGATGAGTCCCAGTCCTCACCGGTAAGCCGAAGTGACTGGGGATAACATCACCTATCAGTAGCTTCGTGAGCTTCTTTTTTTCTTTCCATCTTGTGGCAAAACTTCTTATGGATAATTATATTTGAATGATTATATTATAATAGAATGTTAAGATACTCTAACATGTATCTCTCGTTAATTTATTTCTCTCCTTTTTTCCATTTGTAGAAGTTGAACGGAATTGACCTCGATTGAACCAATGGCGGTTGGTCATCATGCCTTTCACCCTCGCCACCCACGTGTTTGCCTCAACGCGAAGATAGGGTCCAAACACATCCTGACCCCAGCTAGGAAGCCACCTGCTCTCTTGTACTCATCCATTTAACCTACTGAACTACTTACTACCGATCTAATTGATCGATGCAAATAGCAGACCAAATCAATTCAAACCATGTATGCACGATAGATGTGGCGAACAATGGCTGTAAGACCTGAACATATCTGTACAGAATTGTTGCTATGAAGTTGACATAGAATTCGCCTTTCCGGGTACGGACCACGGGACAGGTTACCAAAGAGCACTGAACCGCGGAACGCACCGCAGAGGGCGAAGGCAAGGCCCTGTACAACGCCAATAAAATAAATCCATGGAAGATCAACAGGATTGCAATCTCTACACCATCCAACCCGGACGGAATGGGCTGACCTCCTTGACCTCCTGAGTATCGTAGAAAATGAAGTATACTTGACTTCAGGTAGAGCCGTTGCAGTTCGTTGCAGTTGCTTGGGTAGAATACCGGCCCGTGTCAATCATTAAACCAGAGATCAGATGTTATCCTGTATATCAATCCAGATATTTCCCTCTCACAATTTATTTCTCTTTTGTCTATCCGACCCTAAATAACCATAGTCCTTGAAAGATGCGATGCATGGGAATCAGAAGAAGAAAAATTAATCGTAAAAGGGCTGTAAGACAAATGAAATGGGTAGTAGAACGTAAAACCACGCTTTGATTTAATTGGGAAAAGAGCCTTATCGAGGACGGGAAAAAGGGGGAAAGACAGAACGGCTGTAATGTACGTAATATATCATGCCATGCCATACCATGCCATTCTTTTTTTTCACACATCACATCGCGTCAACCGAACCCGTCATTTCCCATCCACACACATACATACACACATGCTTGTTAAAATAGCGCGACAGAAAACGCGCCAGAGCACCCAAAATATAATAGCAACAACTGACCACCGTCTCCTGATGAGAGAGGATCTTTAAGCCTGTGGCTTCTTTCTCCGGCCGACTTGGCCACGGAAACCCGTCTTGATGGCAGTGACGGAGCGCCGCGAGCCGCAGGAGTTGCAGGTGACGAAGTACAGACGGTTCTCACCCTTGTTGAGCTCCGTGTCGGGGCTCCGGCAGGTCTTGCATGTGACGTATTCGACTGCAGTGGTATGGTCAGCATTTGAGCGTTCTCTGCGAAACAGAACATCTGGGGGTGCAGGAAGGAATAGACATACCGATATATCTTCTCAGAACGTTCTCAATCTGCTTCTGCTGGAAACGACCCTTGATAACCAGACGTCTGCTTCCGTCCACACTTCCGCTGGTACCCAATTCTGCGAACAAGAACTGCATGACGTGGTCGTCGGAACGCTTCATACGCTTGCAAATCTCAGAGATATTTGCGAAGATAGTGCGGCGGTTGCCTTCACGCAGACACTGAGGTGGCGGGATCTTGTAGGACTTGGTACCGCTGGACAGGAGGTCGGGATGGTGGCTCTGGATGAGGGAGAAGAAGCGAGTGACGAGGAGCTGGTAGGGAATGGGTTGTGTCGCGTCGTGTGCCCAGATGCCGGTGCCAGCCTCCATGTCGCCCTCGGGTATCTCCTCAGCAGCAGGCTTCTCCTCTGCACCCTCCGTGACACCCGCCTCGGCCAGCTTGGCCTCGAAATCATCGGTCTTCTTGACCTTCTTCTTCTTCTTCTTCAGCGCGGTGGGGTCGAACTCGCCATCTGCCGCGGGGGCGGCCTCCTCGCCTTCGCCGGCCTCTGCCTCCTTGGTCTTCTTAGACTTCTTCTTCTTGGCCAGACCCTTGAAGAGCTCGGTCACTTCGTCGACTTCCTTGTCCGGCGTTGCTGGGCCTTCACATTCAATGTTAGAGAGATCTGACATTTGCGCATTCTGTAGATCTGCCAGGGAAGCAATAGACATACCTGACGAGTGCTTCTCAGCCGTCGTCTTGTCGACGGTGTGTTGCGCCTCTGTGATCTCTCCGTTTGCATCCATGATGGTTGTCCCTTCACTGAATGTGACAGACTTGCGTTTTGGGACGCTCTTATCAACCTCCTTCGCGGACAAAGAAATGCAAGTCAGTAAAAGTTTCTAGCTTGGAAAATGGACAGGTTCCGGTCTGATCTGCGGCGTGATGACCCGGCCTGGAGAAAGAGGACCGAGAAGTGGGTATGTGGCAACGCGTGGTGGTGCGGAGGGGCGTGGTTGTGAAGAGGCGTTGCCTTTAAATAAAATGTGGGAGGGCCATCGGCAAAGGGGCGCAGGGAGTGACGTACCGGCTCCGCCATATTGGCTTTTAGAAGTAGCGAACGCACCACCAGAAAGCTGAAACAGCTACTAGATATCGCAGAATAACTGCGAGAAGGATGAACGAATGTACAGAGGAAGGTAGACAGCTGGTGCTTTGCGAGATGTCGGTCTTGCAGCGATGGCAACGCTGTTATCGCCGGTTCTCACTGCACGTGACATCCTGTGACTCAGCCCCTCAGGGCTAGGCCTCGCAGGGGTAAGCGTATTACCGTATGTTTGGTCACATGACCTGACCCCCTCGCGGTTACGTCGCCGGCAGCGAGTATCAACACCCCGCAGTCAAGCAGCTCGAGCACAGCTCGATTCTGTCTCTGCCAGGACCAGTTTAGATGCTGCCGATGTTCCAATCTATCCCCCGGCGGTAGACAGGCTACCGCGGTGCTCGATCTCCAATCTTTTTTTCTCTGTCACTTCGTCCTCGACCTGGTAGCTTGCTACTATCCATCCTTCCACCATGTCCTCACCCTCCGCATCCGCCTACATGGTTCCCTCCACATACAACTCCTACCACTCGAGCTCAGACGATGAGATCGCTTCATTACCCTCTGAATCGACCGCCACGTCAGACCTCGAGACTTTGTCCGACGATGATTACTCGGACGCGGAGGAGGAGTGGAACGAGAGCCTTCAGCAACTGGAGTTGCTGTTGACCATGGTTGTTGTCCCGTTTATTGGAAAATACCTGGGGAGGAAGTGTGCCTACTGGGGTATGCTCCTCCTGTTGATGGATATCAGGAAAGGTAGTTGAATGAAAGATCGAAGCTAACTACTGAATTTTACACTTGCAGGATGGACCAAGTTCATGGAATGGAAGTATCCCGTCGACGTTGTTGTGTCAAACAACGCTGTCTTTAAATCGACTGGCGCTGTGGAGGCATTAGCTTCACTGTGATGCTGCCTGGTGGAGGCATCATATCTAGATTGAAACAGACGACAACGTACACCTGTATCCGAAAAATCACCCGACATAGACCATGAATGAAGTGTATACAAATGTCAGCATCCGAACTCCTAGAACTCCGAAATAACCGAATTCGGACACCTGGCCATTGCCGAAGCATTCAAATCTCGCCTCCCATGAAGTAGACACCGGGCCAAAGTATCTGTGAGAAAGAAATAAGGAAAAATGAGAAGAGGGTCGAGAGAGGAAGGCGGTGGTGCGAGGAGAAAGGAAGAAACGAATCATGAGCCTCTTCCCTAGGAGGAATGGAAAAATCTGAAATAATCATATTGTGTCCAGTGATCCATGGGTTTCTGAATGAGATCAACTGGAATAGGATGCGCTGGGGCAACAATGTCCGTGGATGACACGATATCTGAGGCCATGAGGTTGTGGTCGACGAAACCGGAGAAGTCTGGGTTCCTTTGTAGTTGACCATATATTTCCGTCAGGATTGGCTCTGGGCTTGGATGTCCGGTGCCTTGATATTGGAGATGTGCGGCTTCGTGTATGCCTGTTCTAGAAATATGCCTGAAAGTCAGCTTCGAACCAGTGACTCCAGTCTCCTGTCTTCCCCAAGGGAAATGCTAACCCAAATTGTTCACCAAGCCCTCGTATATCTTCAATTAGTTTGGATTGTATCATGTGTTTCCTGTCCTCCATACGGGCCGTAGCCAGGTCTGGATCCTGCGATTGATTCCCATGTTTCAGAGTACAGCGGTCCATGTCACAGTTCATGCTTTCCGGGACCACGTGCCGCGATTTGACTGACGGAGCCAGAGACTGAGGAACAAAAGGTGCATCCTTCTCTTGTTCGGCTCCAGAGATATGTCTTCTTCGACTCGCTCGCATCACGCTATTTTTAGTTTTGCTTCTCGTTTTCTTCTCTGGTAGCAAGGAATTAGCCTAGCTCCACTAGATAAATGTTTCACTGAGCGCAGGATGTGGAAAGGTAGGCATGGGAGCTTACCTGTCATGCCTTGTACATGTTGAGGATGGTCGCACTGCAGCTCAGAAGTTTCAGCCAGCATTTCCTGGGTACCACGCGCAAGAGAGGGAAGACAAACCTTGCGATGATTCTTCCGACATTCATCGCATGCTCCCCCATTTTCCCGCACAAACCTCCTGTGTCTATTCTCTTCATCGGTCCGTGGTCGTTTGCGCACATGTTCTATGACCTGCTTTCCAGATTTAATGTCCCAGACAAAAGTCTGGGATTTAGATATGCCGTGATCTGTGGGACTGTCGGCAGCGAAACTGCTGGACGTTGGCGTTTGAGCAGCAAGAGACTTAGACGAGAATGATGAAACGCCCTCAAAAGACTTCGAGGTGTACATCTCCAGACTTAGGGGGACATCGAGATGCCGTTGAGTTGTACCATTAGCACCGTCTGCTATCCCAGGATAGTTATTAGTAACTGTATGTGAATATTAATATTCCCCTTAACAAAGTCCAGTCTGGCCATAAGTATCTCTTACCAGAAGTGGCAGTCCTTTCCAAACTCTGTGCGGATGACTTGAAGATAATTGGGGCCGTTCCAGAATTCCTGGATGATTCCTGGACAAGTAATGCGTCCCTGGACCACAACGGTTTACCAGGCAGTGCTTGTATCAAATGGTCCTCTGGCAGTGGCTTTGCAGCAGATAAGGAAGAAAATGGAACGTTTTCCGGAATTTCACAACCAGGGGATTGATCCGGTCTCGGAGCACACCTGTGAAGTGATAGCCCAGACATAATTTCATCATGAGGATATCCGCGGCCCTTCTGATTCTCAAAACCCCATGGTGGTGGCGTGGTTAAATGTTGGTACATTATCCTCTGGCCATGAGAAGGAATTCCAAAGTTTTGCGACATGTCTCCTCCAAAGATTGCGGAGTCCTTGCTGAATAACATATCTATTTCTGGGAATGTTGTATTTCTATGATGAAATGCTTCATTCTGTCCAAGTATTTCAATGTCCCGATAATTGCCACCCATAATGTCCCTTTGGACATTATTCATTGAGTAGCAGGCAGGGTCAGCATTCCTTAGGCGTTGAATTGACATGTGATAACCATCTGTTGTGGACTCAGGTTCTGGCAGAGTGGCTTGCGATTCTTGGTCCAAAGACCGCGAGTTTCTACCGCAGGTATACTGTGGTCCAATCTGATCCTCACCTGGTGTACTTCCAGAAGGCATCATATGCGTCAAGGAAGAACCAATATTACCAGGACAGCTTTGGCTAACCGAGAACAGGGGATCATTGCCTGTGGAAGATCTGTAGATTATATCTCCTCCCATTTAATAGGAGGACAGCTGATTTTCGTGGCAGAGTCCGATAGTGTGGTGGGCGAAATTCCACGGGCCACAAGGCGGTTATCAAAGTTGATATACTTCCTGCCGGAAGTAGACCTTGTTAACGTGAGAGTCGATTCCCGGTCGGGTGAGAATAAGAATCTGCCTGCTGTGCAGCAACAGGCAGTAAAGTATTGGCAAAATTGAAAAAAGCGAGTAGTTTGGACCTCTGTTATGTGACAATAGATGACTCCTCAAGACGGTCCTCTGGAAGAAGTGAGCCATAAATTGTCCTGATATGTGGCTGGAGCAAGAATACCCTCGGGATTGGCATCGACCGTGGTGTGATTAGTTTTCAGAAGATTAACGATGATATATATATATCCCTAGTCGATTATTGGAATGTCAGTAGAAATGAAACGAAAAATATTATGGTTTATTGCCTCATCATACACACCAAAATTATCAAGGATAACAATTTTTCAGATGTAAAGTACCTGATAGGGGGTCCTACCAGGAAAATGAAGAGATCGTGTAGGCCTCTCTTAATCGAGAGAGTTTTACTGTACTATTATCTCCGTGAAGAATCTGCAGCGCGTGGGAAGAAGTTGGGCAGTTATTGCGGAGTGAGAAAAACTCGATGCGCCAGACCTCGTCCGTCTCACTAGCCCGCAAGCCTCCATTTTCGAGGAAGTGCGAGGCAGAGGACAAGGCTCAGCGACGGATAATAACTTGATTTGTCAAAGCAGAGTTGATCAGATCTAGATACCGTCGTGTGGCTGATGGGTGGAGCGAAAACAAACATCCACTGGTGATTGATTTATATCCGGGCACAATGTGCCCAAGTGAAAGGCAGTCCTTGGGAGAGGCAGCCCGTATGATGATTGTCGAGCCCAGTTTCCCAGAAGGCGACGCTCAGAGCGATCAACACACCAAATCAGGAGATAGAAATAAGAGGAGGCAGACAGCCTGTTTTTTGAGAACGATCCTTGCCCGTAACCATCTTAGGATACCGCAAGCCACCTGAACACTAAGTCATGCTGCATCGATACCCAATCTAGGTCCCAGGCATTTAATGCACTGCCACACTTGTGCCTTCTGCGCCCGGCATGCTGATAGCTGAGTGGGACTTCTTAACCCATCCGACTATGCCATTTCTTAAAGATATAGTTGACGTTGTAGGCACTTTGCTGGGCTTTACTGCTGTGGATAAGGGACTCATTGGATATTCTGAATGAGATACGTCCAGCAAGGTAATATAAAAGAGAGTTCGAGACAACTGTTATCACAGAACCATCTAATTATCATAGTAATTCAGAGGAGAGCCTAGATATACTGGAAACAACGCCCTAGGGAATAAGATGGCGAATATAGATACCTACCTAGGTGGGCATAGCAGAAATGAGTTAGATAAGCACTCTGAAGAAAGGACTGACACGCGCAAATACCTCCATTTTTAGGTGTGTAATAAGGGTTCCAAGCGCCCATATATTATATCAGGGGAGGTACAGCTGAAGGCAAAATATCAATAAGGAAGTAACAGGATGGGGCGTCCACGGGCGTCTGCCAACAAGTTCCTGGGTATGATGTGCTAGATTATTGAAGACTTCCTCGCTCCAATTCGTCCTGCCAGTCTCTTATCATGTGATGCCCGCCAGCTTTCTAGCAGCACTACGAATTCGCAGACAGGTTGTTATGGACTTTGCCAAACAAAGGCCGGATAATTAAAGGACCGAGGGAAGTAACTGATTGGCATGTGACTGATCTGATCACCACAATCACCTTGATCACCTTGATCACCATGATCAGCTCGATCACCTTGATCACCATGATCACCAAAAGACTGGGAGACAGGCATGTATATAATGATGTTCCTTTCAGACAGAATCCGACCCTCGTGGTCGACTCACATAGCAACCTGTCATATAGACATTGCTAGTAACACAGGCTATTCTTACTATTCTATCGCTCACCCCCTTGTTTCTTGTCCTCAAGATAAACCTAACGGCCCCATTTGGTCTAGTCATCTAGGCCTGTCGTTACACAGGTAAGAAACCTCGAGACCGTGGTACCTTCTAATATTACCCATTTAGTGTCTGTTTTTTATTTATCTTGCATTAATTCAAACTTCTTGATTGATTCACAAAGAAACATAAGCTGTACCACTGGTAGCAGAGTTAGGTACGTCAACTTCCAAAAATGGGAGAGCATGGAAGCAGTCAATAAGCTAAATTCCAACAATTGTTCTCGAATTAATCAATCCTTAGGCGTATTTAATTTTCTTATCCTCGCCAGTTCTGCGTTTCTTCTAGCTTTCCGCTTCCTGTCATCTATTGTCTCTGCGCTACCAAAAGGCATATCCATCTTCGCAAGGGCAGGTCGAGCAAAAAACGAAGGATCACTGCAGCCATCCGGCGTAAGGAACCGCTCCAGAGGTTCTTCCGCGAATATTTCTTGTCCTTGCTTGAAGAGCTTCAGATTTGTATCGATCATGCGTCGGGTAGGAGAGCTGTTTCTATCTCGATAGCTGTTGATTTGCTGTTTGGCACAGTTACCAACATTATCCATGTCCGGCTGGTTCCCGAGAGAACTCATTCCGAGCTGCGAATGAAACAGGTGTATTCTCTCCTCGTGCACAACTTTTTCAACCCAAGCACTCTGACCACTAAGTTCCTTCTGAACGTAACATTAGTCCATGCATGCAAATAAAGGCTGTATGTCTTACTTGTTGAAGTACCCGATTGTGCAGAGCAAGAATATCTTCTGTCAGTTCCTGTTTCACTACACCTTTTGCCATTGGTCTAACAAGCGCTGGATTGCGGGATGACTCTATTAGCTGATGTTAGCTAAATTGCTGATTCGTTGGTCAAAATGTCAAGGACATAAACGAGGGCGCATACGAAGGAAAACCAACTTTTGTCTGGTGATGTTGCCGATAGTATGACTGCCTGGTTCTTCAGATAAACTGCCGCGTGAGTTCTTGTGTGTTCGTGGGAGCTGGCCACCTCTATCTTTAACCGGGTATACTCGTGAGGTTTGTATTCATTGCCTGCAACAGACGTCTCCCAGAAAACTTACATTATGGCGACTAGAGCTATCTTTAAATATGCTGCTGGTTCCACCTGCAAACAGGGAAACATAATATATCTCTTGCCGTTCCAGGCTAGATTCGCAGGCTTTAAGGGAACCTCATACAGCCGCCAATGTCGCCAATACATGATAAACCGGTATCACTTCTAGCCGACTGCAGCTAAACTGGCTCTGGGAAGAGATGCAGGAGAAGTTCTATTGGCTCCGTATAGAAAACCAGGAGATACGTTGACCTGTTCATGTGCTCTCTATAAGCCCCACCCGAAGATTTGAGTCTGACTTATGCAGCATCTTCTCGCCAGTTCTTTTTTCCCGGGCTTCGTGGGAAATCACCCTATTACCTATAGCTGCCTCGAGGCCTGAATACGCATCGGTTTCACGTAGCGCGGTGAAGAGTGCTCTGGAATGAACCTTCAGGGCACGCAAAGCTAGCTTGGACCTCTCGCTATCCAAGATTATCATCGGCGAAGCGACAGCGTATTTTTAGTCTCTTGAGGTCTGCGTCCTGGAAAATACGGCGTAAGGCATCCCAGAGGTTCGGTAATCGGAAGCGCTTGTGTCAGGGGATCTTGATAGTATTAATTGCAGGGGGGTCGAGGTCATTACGTGTTCGTGCAAGTTCTACTTCACGTTACATACGAAGTGACTAATTATACAGCAGTTTTGGATGCAGTCTTCATTCATGAACGTAAAGACATCTGAAATGAACCTGAAGGAGACACTCTGGGTAGAATTCATCTCTTAAGTCCCTCCGGAGTTATACAGGATAAGCTTACTCCAAGTATCACTAAAAGAACATATACAGAACACTAATAGGTAATCGGCAACAGTGACATGCAACTCTACAATTAACTTACACGTTTTGAGAGAGTGTGACCGCTAGGAATACCGATGGCTTGGGAGTATAGTTGTTTCGTCGTCACAGACTACTGCGAAGCTATCACAATTCCTTTAGGACTACGTCATCGGTTGAGCAGGGCTTCTGTCAGCTTTACTCGCAGGAGGCACGAAATAGTAGCTCTCGTCTTGGCTTACATACCACTCCCTCCGGTGCAACTGAAGCTGAATCAGTTCCAAACAAATGAGATCCCTGCCAGGCTCGACACTCCAAATGGGGGCCGAAACCGCGGACGAGCCTGGTTCCGCATGGCGGCTCTGCACCTTCATGGATATCAGGCAATCTAATTGTACAGCATTGTCTGCTAGCGGGATCAGGGGAACTGGAGATTTAGCGATCAGACAGTTCTTCTGGGTGGGATCCGAAATCATGGCTTCACTGCCTCAACCTACGAGTTTCGCAACCGTGCAAGGAATCTGCGATCAAACAAGCACCTAGGTAGGCACTTACAGGAAGTTTACGTATCCTAGCATATGAGGGCGCATCTTCAACATTTGAATGTCCAGACTTCAAAGTTATATACTTTGGTTAGTTGCTAAGTCCATGTGCATAGGGGGTTGATACAGCATTTCTACACCGCGATTCTGGGTTTGCTTCCTGAAATCCAGAGCCTCAACACATGAGTGACATTAGTCGCAACAATGAAAGAGGAAAGCTCAATGCGCTTTGCCTTTTTGCCCGAGGTTGACCAGGGTTTTGTGAGGCTCTCCGACTACAGAGGTTCTAGCAACTTCCGAGAGTCTCTCCCCCTGGAAAACCGACCTGTGCTCAGGGCTTGGTGCTTCAGAAAGTTCAGCTATTCGACCTTCTCAGAGAGGCCGGGTCTAGTCGGTGACAGGCTCCGGGGTGCTTCTGCAAGTAAAGATTTGGGGCGTCCGCGGTCCCGACAGACAGGTACAGGGGAGAGTCTATCCGTCAAACTGGGAGAAGCATGTCCAAACTCCCAAGGTCCCGGGTCAATAAAGAACTACAGCACGTATGCAAGCGGGACACGACACTCTGATAAGAAACGCCGGTTCTGAGCATCATATACAAGCTTAACCGTATTGAGCGGCGGTGTGCTCTCTATTCATGCTTACTTGGCTGATCAGATGGCTAAGTATCCCGCCGCCTGGGAACACGGGAGCCGCACCGTTCTCCTGTTGAATCGCATTGTTCGAGAGAGAATCTGGACAAGGTGCCACAAAGAGACCGCCATTCCGGAAGTTCTTGTGCTCACGAACTAGAAGCCTTGATATGAGAGCCAAGACGAAAGTTATCAACTGGATTCATGTCACGCGTTCCACTAGCAATAACTGATCCCAAAGAATTCGGTCTGCGGGTGGCTTGGAAGCCATATCTCTAATTCTCTCTACTGAGGGACTGCTCTTCCACTCACGAACAGAGTACTGTGCAGTGCTATGGGTCCTACGGAGCGCACTAACCATCGGGCCTGAGCGGAACGGTTCGAAACTGTGCCGCGAAACGGGGCTATATGCTATCTGGTTGGAGGACGATGCCCGTCATATCTTTCCGGGTCCACAACCTTGGGCGGCGGCGTTCGCGCGGGATATCTTCCCCGCTAGTGCGCCAGAGCCTCGGGCTCAAAAAGTTTTGGTACAACGGCACGAATATGCTCGTTTAGGTAAAGATAGGTAGGAAGCGTGGTGACTCGATTCCATTAGCAGTTGCTAATCAATGACAGCCTGTGTTGATGAATTATCCGTAACTGTCAGATGGCGGGCGCGAACCTAACCCATTCCTTGGTGCGCAAAAATATTTGGCGTCTCCGATCATTCTGTCTTCAAGACTGAACTACCTTCATTATTAGACTTTGCCTCGTCCTCGTCGGCAACAATCTAGTGGTTAGTAATCGCTATCAAAATATAGCGTTTTGGGGTTCTCCAACTTACCACAAACAGGGGAAGATTAATATACCAAGTTTCGGCTTTGCATGTATGTACTGTACGTGCCTAACCAATTCGCGAGTTAGCTTCCCTTTGACCGTGCAAGGGAAGGGTAAAAAAAAGTCAACTCATCCATCCACCCCTCACCTGGGCGCCATTTTTCTGTTACTAATCGAAAGCTTTTTTTTATTCAGACTTGATTGATGTCCGCAACGAACGGGACTCAACAACGACAGGGATCATACCCGTTTGACGAAATAATAGCCTGCATGCAAAGTTGAAACAGACTAGCAATGCACATATCTTGTTTTTCCAAAAGCACGGCACCCAATCAGCTTAGCACTCAGGTTGAGGCGATTCGGGGTGGCTTTAGCGGCTGAATGCCATTCTCAGCATCGATTGCGTACCTCGCAGAATCGGAGGTTTCCCACATCTAAGACGTCGCTAGAAATTAGGCAACTAGCCCGGCGCTTCAATCAATCGACTGTTTATCATTCTTCCCAGTTCGCCTTCTTGTCACGAATAAATTTGTGACATCCCCGCTTATCAATCTCCGTGCCGCGGCCTCGGGACGTTTGCCAAGCCGAGTTTAAGACCCCTCTCCTTAGGAGACCGCATCCTACCTACGCCTATACGGGTGGGTCTCTCAGCTACTTACCTACCCGCTTACCGATGAAGTCCAAAAATCCGGTCCTCAAAATCCTGGTTTCTAAAGTTTGGTCCAATTTTTGTGTCTCTCAATGTTGCACAGAATCCCAGCGGTGGGACTTGGAGCGGCTCAATCACGTAACACGGACATATGCGTAATTTGTTTTAAATTTCCGCTCCAACAGGGTTGCGGACAGAGTAGGTAGCGCTGCTTTTTCCCGCCGACCTCGAGGCGTAGATGTAGATTTTGTAAATCCGTAGTATTTCCGAGCCCAGTGTAGACGGAAGGCTTTGTTTGACTTCTCATTCCTGTGTTGCACCAAAAGCAGCAGGCAGGGAATGAAATTCTTTTATCAATCCCTAGATACTAAATGATTATGAAGAAAGGGGAAAAGAATTATCTTTTCTGGACATTCTTTTAGCCGTCTTCTACAGGCATTTGGCTTCGTTCACTCATCCTGGGAGTTTGTTAGTTCCTTATTCCTTGATCATGACACGTTGCCTATGTCTGGACATACGTCACAGAAGATTAGAACCTCCATATTTAAGGATCAAAGCTTCAGGAATGGACATAGGCTCAATCACTTGCATCGCAAAATCTGTTGACAGACGCCAGCAGCAGCGTCGTATTGCCACATCGTTGTTTGCCAGTGTTCAATTTCCAGCTATCCTCTGTTCCCTTGACACATTATATAGCCGGTCAAAATCCCTCATTAAATAGTTGCGCGAGTCAAGTTTCTCCTTCAGCAGGCTCAGATATTATTCCTTGGCTCCAAGAAGACCATTACGGACTCCTGATAGGCAAACGAATAATCGATCTCGGCTCCTCGAACTAGTCAGTAAAGAAATATCTTTTGCTAATACTGATTGTCTCCCGTTTTGCCATGGCGATTATTATTATTATTATTGAACGTTTGAAGTAAACAAACAAGGTCCAATGAGAGTAGTAAAGCTATCACAGTACTCCATCATTATACATATAACTGTACTCCAAGTGACCTTGAGTCAGCCCGTGTTCCGAATCCGGCCCTCATTCATCTTCCAATTGTCCTTCCCGTAATTATTCTCATTTACAGGATTATTATTCAACAACTCAAACTCAACTATAGGACTCAGTAAAGTCTGTTTTGCCGCCAAAAGTTTGCTGGGATATAAGAGTGTTCTGTTGAGTGCCGAGTCTCAAAGCCACTTCTATCTTCTGCGCTGGTTGAGACCTGAACACAGCCATCTCTTGGATAATCTTGCCTAGAGAAGTACTGTCCAATTGTCAGTGACGGAGACCATGATGGCAGTAGCTGGTCAACAGGCCTGATCCGAAAACCAATGGGAGGAGTAAAGCTTGCGAGAGGCGTGTGGTAGTATTGTAGGCTGTGTGAGAGGGGCCTCAAAGATGAGTGGGTGCCGTAGCTTGCGTGAGAATTGCTCTGCAACATGCACTGAGGATTATACAAATTTTGCAGACGAAATAGCGACGAGCTTGAGGTGTCATGACTCCGAATGGACTTCTCACTGAGCGGCTTGTCAAAGGGAGGCTGTTTGCCAGCGCCAGGACGATCGGTGTTATGCCCTGATAAACCATCGAGAAGTGGCTCTTGATATGGGTCCTCAGTTGCTCCAACCATACTCCCCGCGATATATATATGACCAATAGAATACCCCTTCTGCGAATCGATCGAATAGTCACCTCCGCAACTCGCTGCGCGAGAGTCATAGTCCATGTTTTCCTCCCGGACAGGGCAAGGCTTTGTTTTCGGTACAGGATGCTCTGAGCACGCGGCGTTCTTCGATCTGCCTCCGTAAATCGAACTCTGACGATAGCTAAAAGTTTCTCTGCCGTTATTTCCATGAGGAGATGGAATATTCCACGTTGAACGGTCTATATCCACGTGAGGGACATCAGATATCAGGGGCTCTACATGTTCCAAATTTGAGGACATCCTTGGATAAGGGGGCTTTTCATGTGGAGATACAGAAGGATGAACTGCGTCAATAGTTCCCTTCTGAGTTGCTCCTGCATGTTTGGCAGAGGTGTCGATCGCCGATTGAGGCCAATTTGAGGACCACATTGATATTCTGGCGTTGTTTGGCGATGTGCTACCAACCTCGAGCTTTCTCATTTCTTCTCGTGAATTGGAGATAGCTCTTAGGTCCTCAAGGTCATAGTATACTTTGGATGACCTAGGCACATCCGCATCTTTGATAATACTCCGAGAGTATAAGCCATCGAACAGAAGACTTCTCACATAAGCCTCCACGGAAGGATTGATATGCGAGTCTTCATCCTGACTGCTTTCTGACCATGTGTATGGCGTAGCTGATTCTGAAAACTCCCCAGAATTATGACTATGAATGTCAGCACAGCCCCTCGGCAAAGGATATGTCCGCACAGAGAAATCAAATTCGGCCGGGGCTCGTTGCTGTACCGTTGACTCGCAGAGTGTTCTGTCCAGATTTTCGGACAGAGTGGACATGAGGGATTCTGGCACCGGTTCTTTGTGTTGCGGAACCCTTCTCGGTTCGCAGTCATTGTTGTGATCTTGTTGTCTGGCACGTTTGAAGCATTCTGAGATATCGTTGTGTGACTCCAATTTAGGGCTTTTCTTCCCTCTGTCAACGTTATCCCTTGATTGTCTTTCTTTGCTATTGTCTTTGGTATACTTGGAGAGAAACTTCATCTCCGAGAAAGTAAGGTCTGGCACTAACGAGTCGCCTGTAAGACTGAGTTCACGGACATAGCTGTGGGAACATGGAGATTACCTACATTCACGTGGCTTTACCGGTGATGATGTTTTGCCTTTCTGGAAAATACCCAGTCTGTTATTAGGGTTGAACTAGCCAGAATTTTCAGCAAACCGTTTTCCATGACGGGACTTGGCTTCCTCACAGTCAATCGCTTTTGCATGACACTCGGGGACCTGAAATTATCTTCAATCAAAGAGTGCTTCCTGCCATTCTTCCTTAGAGACCTTCTTCTCTTTCCCTGATTTGAGCGGCGCTGCTTCGATTTGCTCCGTTTTCCATCTTTGGGTTCGTAGCGATCTTGTCTCGTCTTATGTCTAGGTCGCCTTTCAAACTCTTTTCGTTTCTTTGCGAAAGCGGGCGCTGGATTCGTTTTGTCACGCTCACCGCTCGATAGACGTCTTTCAGTATTTAGCTTAATTGCCTTGTTTCGATCTTTCTGACTGGAGATGTCGCATTCATTCACCGTCACTGGGTAATCTCATTATGTCTAGTCAGCGTCAAACTCGAGCTGAGAATTGCTCACCGAGATAGTTACCTTGGTCGTGGCTCGCTTCCGACGAGTGTCTCTGTCGTTTCCGCGATGACACATGCCTATATTCGTTATGAGCCCGTGAGAGCTCTGCAGGTTTCTCCTTGTTCGAAATGCATCTATCCACAGGATCGAGACAGGATAGGTAGTCAGGGTCAAACTGGCCCACGCAATGTCCAACAGAGCTGTCTTCTACCTCCAGCAGCCATTTATAAGTGAGGTACCGTTGGAGGATGTCCATACTTCAATACTTCTTCGCAGCGAAATGGGAATAATTAGAACATCATTGGCTTAAATTGGTGCATCTGCGCAGAACTCTGCGTATGTAGCTGTAGAAGGCGGCCTTGGAAGCCGCGAACGTAGGGCCTTCACATTGATGAATCGGCATTTCCAGTGGTTATTGCGCGAGACCATAGTAAATAGACGACGGGCATAACTCCTGTCCAACTCGGGGAAGAGCGCTGGTTGAGAAGGAAGTCACCTGGGTCTGCGCAGGTGCCGGCGACCGCAGCAAATGCACCCTGCGAAACAAGCTACAGATGGCAGATCATTTGCCTAGCCACAGATTGAAGAGAGCGCAGAATTGAAATGATGCCTTCAAAGTCGTTATTCAAAGCCGTCCTTTTGCGTTCTTCATTTCTCAGTGCGGTGAAGGTCTAAGTATATCCAAATCAACAGCAGGAGTGACGCAGCACCTGGGCAGTTCCCCGGGACCGGGCTCACCACCAAAACCGCGGGACTTGCTTTGACGACCAGAATGCTTTTCGTATCTCATAGGTGAAACTTGTTCTTGAAGCAACACTGCCTCCAAAAGACCAACGCTAATCAGCTCCTTTTAGGATCTCGTGGATTACCATCACAGATATTTCCGGATACTTCTGCGCGAAATGGTCTACGTGATGGAAATATGTGGATGCCGTACGCAGAAAGAGCTGTTAAAGATAAATAGTGGCCCTCAAATACGCGGGCTTTCGGCGGCAAACGCTTCGCTCTGATCTTGCGGCTTTACACGGCAAAGGGTGGACGGCCATAGTCAGCCGGCAAATCTTTCTCTGACCATCAGTTTTTTACGGCAACTGCGTGAGAGCTCCGGAGCATCGGCGACAGTATGAAAGACAGGAGTGGCTGACCGGCGCTGGTGGTCTACTAGTTGCGCATCGCTGCATGTCCAGGTGATCCGCTAGCTCCACAGCTTATCCGACAGTCCTGATAGCTCTTTCGGTTGCAGATAGCTCAAATATGTGGTCAAAAACTTCGTGAGGTTACGTGAGTGCTGTCGCGAGGAGGAAGACTGGAGCCTCAAGTCGTCGCCGTTGAGGGCGAGCGTGGCTTTCCTGAAGGGGTGAGCGCAAATATCGGCCGCTGCGTCTTCCGTCACATCTGCCCGTCTGTGATATCTGGTGGTCTAGCTCATTCTATGACCTCAATGCGGTCATGAGAGCGACACTTCGGCTACTGTGTATATGCTAAATCAGCTTGTTTATCATGTCAAGAACGTCGGGATACAGATCGTGCATCAAGAACCTCAGATCTACAAGGGCAGGTGCCTTTAAAAGCTTCGATGACCTCTGATACATTGACGATGCCATGATCGGGTCTACTCAGTGGTCCCCAGATTTCCGGACTTCTATTTCTCGTCTCTTCTGGACAGGGCCAATCTGCCTTTGCGAAAAGGGACATGAACCAGAAACAGACTTGCCTTTACACCAAGAGGTACAACAAGGTATCAGATCTCAGACTTGACACTTTCATGGATGTCCCTGGGGCAAAAGGCGTGCCTATGTCAGGACCTGATGTACAGGCTAAGTACCAAAACTGGTCCGTGCAAGCCATGGGTTCTCAAATAGTACATCTTAGTACATCGTGCACATCCAATCCTCTTCTCGCCAAGGGCTTGCGAGCCTTACTCCGTAGATGGGCGGTGCACCATATCCAGCCATCCTGCCCCTCTTCACATCCACTTCCTCCGGCTGCCAATTACCCATGAGCCTGTAATGAGAAGAAGAGAACATATTGCTTGTATGGATCAGGAATGATGTGTGCGTCAGCCGTTATTAGCGCCTTACTCCTCCCCAATCCCTCTTACAGGCTGCTACCTTAGGTCGCTTCGAGCAGAGTTTTGCCTCTTACGCCTTCGACGGCTATGTCTCTTGCTATTTGTTACTGGGCTTTATCTCTTTCGCAGCCCCTCCTCTGTCCGCTGTTGCCTTCTCGCCTCCCCGCCGTCGATTCCGGGCTAGAATCTGCGCGGCCACCTTCCCTTCAGCGTCTTGATTTTCTACAGGCCAACAGGACCAACGTCTCTTTTAACACGGGCTTTCTCAAACTTTAGCCGCGGCTTGTTCAGTTCTAGGGTAAGTGATAGGCACGGTTGCGCGAAGCTCCTCGTCCCCCCGTAGCTCGCTCTGGAAGCGAGAGAAATATCCCCAACCAACTCCCCCCACACATTGCCAACGACGCCTTTCGCGTCAACTCTACGATTGCTTCCTGACTCCTCTATTGTATTTGAAAAGCTTTATTTATAAATTTGACCTGTACTGACCGTTTTAAAGGCCCATTCTCTCCACAAGACCGGGTGTTTGAGCCAAGATGTCAAAACTTTTCGTCGGGTCTGTCTATCAGTCTCTTTTGTTTCCCCAATCGCTCTCAATCCCTTCTTCACTAACAGCAATGTGAAAAAGCGGCCTAGCATGGCATACAACGGATGAAACCCTGCGCCAGGGATTCGAAAAGTATGGAACGATCGAGGAAGCTGTCAGTCCTTTGAGAAACTTGAGACAACTGCCTTTTCTTCTTTTGTCTACATCTAACTCTGTGCTTCTTATCCACAGGTCGTCGTCAAAGATCGAGACACTAACCGCAGTCGCGGCTTTGGCTTTGTCCGGTTCTCGAACGAGAGTGAGGCAGAGGCTGCGATGAATGCCATGACCAATCAGGAGTAGGCTTGAGACTGTGTTCCTTGTCTCAGAATCTCTTTTGCATTAAACTAGAGACTGATATTGGCAGATTCGATGGCCGCGTCATTAGAGTTGACAAGGCATCCGATCGCTCCGGCTCGCGCAACGACGGTGGCTGGCATGGCCGTGGCGGATACAACCGCTCTGAGGGAGGTGGAGGCTATCGCGGAGGGTTTGGTGCGTATTCTATACCTATTGCTCTCTGTTCCAGATGACTGAACATGCGATGCAGGTGGCGGTGGTGGATATGGCAGTGGTAGGTCTCTCCATCCGTCCAGACCACAAATCCTCATTGTCTTTCGTAATTATGTACGCAGTATTACTGACTTTAACAGGATGGGGTGGCAATCAGCAGTACTCACACAATCAGGGCCAGGGAACCGCATGAAGTATCTTGCCTATAGGATGGGCCTGTTTCGTTGTTGAACGACAGTTAAACTACGATGATACCGTAGTTTTTCAACGGCTCGAGAAAGGGATATGCAAGAGGAAGAGGAGACAGCGTGAACAATGGCTGGAGAATGAAAATTGAAATATCATGGATTTGAAAGGCACTTTTCCATCCTCATGGTCATTCTCATCGAAAATGATGCGAGTCTTACGGATTTGTATTGAGATGTGATTAACCATTTTTCATCTTGTGTACTTTTTTTCGTCTCCTACTTGCAGCAGCCCCATTGAAATCCAAAACACCTAGTCTCTTGTGTCTGCATCCGTCTTTTGCGTGCGGTTCGAAATGATCTTATCTCATTTATACTGTTCAAGTTTGTTTTGACTCACCCATCTATTCTGACGACTTCAATCCCCTCTAATCGTGAAACATCCTCATCTTTGCCTAGATTGCTCTATTCGATGTTTCACCTTGTCTTTTGACCATTTTACATGGATTCAGTTTCCCCCGATTTGTTCTCATCGCCATTGTCCTTTCACCTTGCATCTTTCAGAGACTGGTCGTACCATGCACACATCTAACGATCATAAGTAGCTATCCTTTGTTCCCCCTCAGCCTTTGAGATTGTGAATGTATAGGCGGCTTTTACATTTGGCTTCCTCGCTCGCTCTAACTAGCCGATGCCTGCTCTTACGGCTCACGTTGAGACCATATGAATGTAGTCCTATCTTCTTAAATGGACGATGAAATGGTGGACGAATTTTCAAAAGCATTTTGCAAGATTGCACGCTGGAAATAAGCTTGTACGATTATATAAAGCACAAAAATATAAGTAGACAGCCCTAGCCTGCATCTAGTATCGACCAGTCCATCATCTCCGTAGTTCGACAAAGCTCTGGAGTATCTAATTGTCATGATCTATCATCTACCCAAGAAACAGGAACATCAAACATCACCTTCTACTGTACCCATGTCTGGATTCTATCATCACTTTAACACGGTCGTTGTATTGAACACAACCGCAGTGGCTCACTCACTCACTCGTTCCTCGGGAACTCGGCATGCGCCTGCCTCTGAGACGGGTCGAACGTCCTCTTCACCTCGCCCTCGGCCTTCGCCTCCGCAGCCTCTGCCTCTTCTTTCTCAAGCGCTTTCACCCGCCTCACCAGATCGGTGACGTGCGCGTCCGCGCTGCCGAGACCGAGCCCCTCGAGCGCCTTCTCCAGGAGGTACAGGTACTCCGTGTTCTTGCCGCTCTGGCCACGGCTGACGCTGATGACCTTCGCAACGGCCTCGGGATCGCGCAGGGCGGGGTCGCGCAGGAACTGGGGATTTGTGGGAAGGCCGATGTAGACCATACACGTTATGTAGGAAGGATGCGAAGAAGAAGAGTATGAGGAGGAGGAGGAAGGAGAAGAGGGCAAGGCTGAAGGTTGGGACCACGGGACCGACCCTGGGTCATCGTGACCGCCGGCTGTCGATGATGTTCGGGCTGCGGATACGGTGGCTGCTGAGACGGGGGAGACCGGGTAGAAGGGCGTGTAGTGGACGGTGTAGCCGTCGATTTCGCGCTGGTCGAGATACGCGTGGACTTCCTCGGCGTGGGAGGCGGGGATGTGGTATGCTGCGCCCCAGACGGTGGATGTGGATGAGGTTTCGAGGTGGGCTTGCTGTTTTGTTGGGATTCGTGAGATGGTGGATCAGTCGAGGCAATGATGACTGTTAAGACAACAAGGGCAGGGTGATGCAGAGCATGTTGTAAACAACAATCGAGGCGAAGAGACAAAAAGGGAAATGAGATATATGAAGTTTAGAATAGGAAGAGAACATACGGGATCACCTAATGTCTCCCAGAAAGATCGTTCGATCACGGTCACCACGCGCCCGGGAGACTCGGGAGTGCCGCGGTGATCTCCACTGTGAGGGGAAAGCCTTTGTCAGTTTCTTGTCTCAGGTAAGCAATACCTTTTTCGACAGCCCCAGGGAACTGGAGCTCTCGAGCACAGTATCCCATCTTGCCAAGCAGAAAAGGGGGGAGGAGGGGAAGAGATGGACTGATCGCACCTAGCCTTAATCGGTGAACATAGATCAGATTAGTGACAGAACCCTCAAGCGCATGGTCGAAAGTGGCGCATTGACGCAAAGAATCCCTGCTCAGAAGGAAAAAGCAATACTAACCTGCCAGAATCTTCGGACGTAACCCTTGATGTAACCAGGTACCCGTTTATCTGGATCAAGCAAATAAAGTCAGACAAGGGACTGCACATCGAGAAAAGTAATTATGTTTTTCCACAGTTCTACCGCAGTGGTGCAAGACAACAAATGAGTGTTTTCAAAACAGCGTGATGCACTATATGGGGCTGCTAAAAAGTCCCACGTACCAAAGTGTGGAGGCGGTTTCCATATCAAACTCCTACAACAGGGTTAGCGTTCTGTTTTCTTAATGCAGAATGAGATATTTTAATTTATAATGCAACAGTATGACAGAAAGAACGTTTGAGATAACAACAGAAAATACATGGTATTCTATAGCAGACTCGAAAGGAACCACGTACCCGTAACCGAAGACCCAGAGATCTCCGTCAGGGAAGTGATCCCGCCACGTGCGAGCGGTCGAGGGAGTTTGAACAGCTCCCTGAAGAGCGGCCGCAGTCATGTTCAAAATCACTGAAGAACTATCAAGGTTAATCTATCTGCGACCGCGCCCGAAAGCCGGATGGTCGCTCTATGGTTTTGAGTTCACAAACGGCGAGGGATGCTGGATAGCCACCCTCGTGGGAAACGGGAAAGCCGATTGGAGACGCTGTCCAGGGCAGCCCAGGAGCAACAACAAACATGTACAGGAAACTCACATTAATCTGTAACGAGAAAATACATAACTCCCACCGTCTTCTTCTTCTTCTTCTTCTCACGACATTCGTTATTGAGTCAGCATCATCATGGCCGTTATTCTTCCAAGAGGGCACAGAATGGCGACAGATGTTCCACTTTATTGGCCACCACCTTGTTTGCAGCGTTTGCACTCCCCTCGTCATGCGGCGCTGTGGCAGTGTGGCATGTGTTGATGTCTGCGAATATTATTATTGGAGTAAACCATTCTCACTGATGTGCATATTTGCAAATACTGGATCTAAAGCAGGTGGCTAGCTGAGGAATATGGGGTCTTTAGCCTCGGTTCTCCGCATCGTTGTTGGAGCGCTGCTCTCAGCACTTTCATGATTCATCAGCGTTTAAGCCAAGGTTTTAAAGATTCGATTTGATTACCACAATCGGTCAATTATCTCAGTACAGAGTTACATCCTACTAATAATAGATGTAATCGTGACCGTTAGACTTACTTGCGTGCTTCAGCGCCAAGTTTCCGCGCTTCCAGAGTCCTCCATCCTTCCGGATTTCCTTTTTTGGCTTCCATGTTATTTTTGATTTAATGACTCTGAAAGGACTGAGGTCAATATCTCCTGGTACTACTAATAGCCTTATAAGATATTACATTCTTAAAGCCAATTCCTGTCTACACTTGGTCTTGTTTAAGACTGGTTCCTTCCGCAAATTGATAAATCTGGTGAATGTGGGAACCAAGGAAACTGGACTTGATGCATACAAGGTCACAGTAGATGTAAGTACACTAGACTCGTAACAAATAGGGGAGTTAGACGCAGTGATTAATTAAGCTACGATAGTTAAAGATGTTTAGGATCTTCGATGCACTACGTTCTGCAGGATGAACAGCGTATCATTGTCCTGTACATGTACATACAGCAGTGACCTCAAACAACGCCTAACGCCTCTTACCTGATCATTTTAATTTACTTCCATCCGAAAAGCCGCAAATTAGATCCATATCCTTGCTACAAGTTATCCTTCACTTCCCCCTGCGTCGTTCTTTTGAACCGCATTGATTAGGCGGATCACTCGCTGGTTTCGACCTCATCTTCAGGTCTATCGAAAAGAGAGTCAGTCAAGGAATAGATAGCGTCCACAACGTAAGGGCACTTTACATGGGGTCGAGACGGATCTCATCCGACAGAATTCTCTCTTGCCGCGCGACTCGGAGCCAGGCATCGACGACGACCATTCGAGATTGAAGCGTCTCAAGTTGTTGCTTCAGTGACTCCACGCGCTCCTTGTAGTCGTTCCGCTGAGCCTCGAGTGTCTGTTGGAACCGCTGTCGTTCGTTGACGAGAGTATCTTCGAGCTCGTCTGCATGAGCCCGAGCTGACTCGACCTCGCTGGCTAAGTGTTTTGCATATTCCTGGGACTTTGCCACGCCGTATGCCACCTTGACCCAGTCTGGATCGCTCGGTTCCCTGCTCAATCCCTTGGGGGTCCTGCGTGATCATATTAGTATTGCTTAACCATCGACTTCACGCTAGGGGTAGAAGTATTATGGGTACATACTGCCACAACTGGCGCACGGAGGCCCAGACTTTCTTGCATCTAAACTTGAAACGTATGCCCGACCAGTACCGCATGTTCTCGCTCTGTTGATTTACGTTAGTCTTTTTGTGGAAGGATACGAAAAGGGAGGAGGGGAAAGCTACATCGTAATCATATAGGTCATGAGTATTCATCGTCGTGATCGAGTCCATGTGTGTTGCTGGAAGAGTGTCGATCTTTTGAACTTCAGTGGTTGAGATATTCTGGTGCCGCTTGTTACGACCAGAAGCGATTGTGATATTTTCGGACTTGAACGGAAACATGATGTCTATATATGTATATGCGTCCGGCGATGGTCGAGGAAATTTGAATAGAGATTACGATGCGTTGTTTGTTTTGGAGATAATATATTTGTGGGTGTATTGAAGAACGAGCGTATTTCTTGAAGGCAATGAATGCTTGGATTTGTAGTATGATCAGAGACGTTGAAAGTTGGCAGGTAGTCTGCGGAGGAGAGAAAAACTCGAGCGGACAGGAGATCGAGAAGCCCATTTTAAATTCGCAGACCATCCTCTTCTCTTAAGGCACCATGGTTCTGTAGATGGGATCCAAAGTACTGCACTGATGAATATATTATAACCCCTACAGATATGATGTGTCCCTTGGTCTTGGATGCAGAATGTGTACTGATGATGTTCCCATCCAGGCACTCTCAGAAGCGTTCCATGGATTACATCGATGTACTAGGACTGGGCGTGTCGAACCTTTTTCCTGTTTCGACCGTACGAGTTACGAGCTCTACAGAATAAAAAAGATAGCGATGTTTACATTTGTACTAGAATATGTTTTTTCTTATCTTTTCTTTGATGAACTTAGCTTCAACCCTGCACAAATATGCCACTTTAGAAATCGCGTGGACGGACGGAGGCTTTGGTGAACTCGAAGGAAAGAACATGGAACAAGAGGTCTCTTGCCGTAGGCGGCCATTCAACAAGTTTCAATCTTTTTCACAATGAGCTGTAGTAATTTCATATGCACACGCTTTACTAGACAGGCATGCTTCACAACCGGCTTCACTTCGATATGTAATTTCATTGAACCTGAACTGGAGGCATTGCATTATCATCCATCAGCAAATAGGCACGACAATCATAATATTCTATATCAACACCCATCTACTACCTCAACTAGCGAGGTGTCAGGCGAATTTCACGCAATCCCTTCTAGAAACCAAAAAATAAGAACAGACCAAACAAAAAAGCTCACACCCCGAAGCGGTGCTACGAAAACCCTCTGATCTGTTAGTGGTATTGGTAATCACCGCTTTGGGTTTTTCTATCCCGGAAGTAGGAGATATCTGGTCTGTTAGCAGGAATATTGGTAATTACCTCACCGCTGTAACCACTATTTATTCTACCACTGTGGTTCAAACCCAGGTCTGCTGCTGGCAGGGGTTTGGGCAGTTTGCACTGACATGCAGGCCTAGTTTGATAGGCAACTGCTTGACCGCTGAGCTAAGACGTCCGGGGTTCTACTTGCTGGGCTATGCTTTGAATGACATATATAGGTCTTTCTGGGGACAGAGGAAGGGGGACACCCGTGAGGAACGTGACGCGGCAGCAACCATTGTGCGTTCCGATAAAGCCTAGTGAACTGCTCTGCCTATCCTACCTAGGGAAAAGGATTTTTTCAATTTTACCTATTCTAATTACCTTACTACATGCAAAAATCGAGATGCTTATACTAGGCAGGATTTGTTGCAGAGGAGCAATATCGACTCTAATAGACAGGAAATTACCATATTGGTGGTGCAGACTGAGGGGATTTGGGCGTCAGAAGCCTCACTAATGATTGTGAGAAGTCTTTTGCGGAAAGAGTATTGCTTATAGGATTAACCTATTAGGTTATAGTCCTAAGAAACACTGCTGAATACACAGCCAGGGATTTACCGGCCCTCCTCAGTCTTCTGGATGGAATGCACACATCTTTATCTCAATGCTTTCCCTCGGTTCAAGATGCTCCGTCTCAGGGATGACGAATGCAGAATGTGGCAGCGTTTCCTTCCCGCTCTTGCTGTCATATTGCTTGAATAACAGTGGCTCGTCTGGCCTCTGCTCATGGAGGTAGTACCACTTATGCGCCTCATTGTAACGCACTCTCGTCATTTCCGCCCAGTCATGGGGAAAGATCATCTTGATTGGGGCGAAGTCGCCCTCCTGGTCAACGGTCCGATAGTCGCAGACTGCCAGTGGATCCCTGTGAACGGTCTTCAGAGGGCGCCAGACATTGATGATTTGGACCCGGCCGCGGAGAAGGCGCTCGCGTTCATTCTCGTCTTTGATGACGCTTTCGATGATATGCCGGGCACCAACAGGGGAGAAGTCGGTGTGAACACTGTGTGCGGGTGCTTGGTTGTTGGCATGTGCTCGCTCGTCATGAGCATAGCAACGAACGCGGTGCGTGAGGACGACGGTCTTGGAGGCGCCAGTACTTCAATGAAGTGTTAGCTGCTTCTGTATCAAGCAATTGATTTTGGGGTAATTTTGGATTGGGGCTTACATCTCTCTGACCAACTTCTCCGTCTCTGGAATCACAATTTCCTTGATTTGCGCCTCGTCGGACCAGTTGCTGACGCCGGTGATTTCATGACGGACATACTGGAATCCATGGACATCGAGTGTGTATTTTTGCTCTTCTCCACGAATATCCTGGATGACAACACTCTTCGCTTCCTCGTTCTCCTTCACCATCTGGTCATGCTTCGCTTTGGACTCCGCATTCTGCCAATCGACAGTATCCATTGGCCGGCTGTCGCGCTTAAAGTAAACAAGGTCAGCGGACATATCATGTTTACCATGAATAGGAGACTTTATCTCCGGTGCTGTGTATCTATTAGTTTCACTGAAGCTCTGCAGCAAACAGGGAAGGTTTGTACCAATAGAAGTGAGAGTTGCTGTGGCTGCCATGATTTCGGATGGTTTGTATGAGCAAACTCTGGTGAGTCTTGAGTGAAGTGGTCTACACGTCTCTTACGCTTGGTGATCAAGGATCTATATATCGTCATCGACGTACTCCCAAGGAACACTCTCTATCCGACAGTCATTTATGCATGCATAAATCGATCCATGATCGGGTCCCGGACAACCAGGGTCCCGGACTCACTTGGAGTCGTGCTTTCGTTGCTCAACTCGTGGACGCGCTGATCAATACCTAAGCAGTGATGGGCTAAACAGAAAGAGGAAATATAAAGGATAGAAGCATACGAAACCGTGTATTACCAAAGCTCTAGAAGGTCTGGATTCATCTTGGGTGTTTAACCCTATCTAGTAACAGATACGAAATACGAGATAAAGCTTGGGTCTTAGCAGTAAATGTTTCATTGCTTATTGGACGCGCTTGTCCTCTGCTTTCCCAAATATGAATTTGAAACCAGATCTATGCTCAGTATTCGTCATCTGGTTGCCTGACCCTGGATACAATAATCATAACGTGTGGTTGCGGGGTGCCTGGCGTCATGCATGGCTGAGGGTCCCTGCCTCTCAAGCATCTCGAAGTCCGGAGTTCACCAGTCTAAAGCATATAGGCTGCAGAACGCATCCAAATGAGATCGGCCCTCGTGAATAAAAGTGGATAAAAGTTAATATAAGGTTATCAACATGACAGCCACTTGAACCGTGCACAGCATTCCACCCAAGATAATTTTAGAAAGCTCACCGGGACCCTCACAGATGGCGGCATTGCGGAGTGGAAATGCGATTGTTGGGGCTAAAGGATGGTCGTGCGGATCATCTCCATCAATCTTTGCTGAACTACCCAGAAACTGAACATGTCATCCAAGCTCCTGCGACTCTGAATACAGCATTAAGAAGCTTTTGAGTTGTTGATGGGTGGAGTAGTAGAGTGTAAACGCTGTTAGAGGTCCTAAAAGCGTGTCGTCTTCGGAATTTCGGGGATCTCTTCCGCATGGGCCTGGCGCGTCATGGTGGGGAAACCGAAGCAAGTGGAGAACAACTGAACGGGATGCTTGAAGCTTCAACTTCTTTGACTTCGTTAAACCATGTTGCTCTCCCCGATGTGATCTAGACAATATTATCAGAGAGCATGTGGAAGGCTTTCCCCAACGTGGCTCCATGACTTGTTCCGAATGATTGGACGATGAACGGGCTGCATTCTGCTCTTTCCTCATTGACAGCATCGAGATTCGTTCTCCAAGCTTGTTTTGATTCTATTTTCTCTTGATTGCGCTAAATGATACCCCGAAGTTGAAGCATTTCATTTTCTTTCATCTGTGTTCCTTCAGTATTTGGTGATATTAGCACCGCTCAACGTTTAAAACGATGGCAGCCTTTATTCGCCTCATCAACGCGCGTCTCAACCCTCCGGCTGACCCGACGGCTTCATTTGAAGGCAAAACCGTTCTTATCACCGGAGCGACCAGTGGCCTTGGTTTCGATGCCGCCGTCAAGTTCCTGAATTTGGGAGTCTCTACACTGATCATCGGTAGCCGCAGCCTCGAACGCGGCAACCAGACCAAGGCTGAGCTCGAGAAACGCACAAACCGTCCCGGAGCAGTTCAGGTCCGGCATCTCGACATGAACACCTTCAAGAGCGTGATCGAGTTTGCAGAGCGCGTAAAGAGAGAGATTCCTCGACTGGACGTCGCGTTGCTCAATGCCGGTCTGACACACCGCGCGTATACCGTGTCGCCCGAAGGATTCGAAGAGACCTTGCAGGTCAATGCGCTGTCTACTGCCCTTCTAGCGTTGCTACTTCTTCCGAAACTCAGAGAAAGTCATTCGGAATCTGGCCCAGCCCATCTGACAATCGTCTCCAGCCAGCAATTCGCGCGCGTCCGAGCGGAGAGTCTCAGAACCGAAGGCAGCCTGATCCAGCACTTGAATGACCCGCAGAGGTTCAACGGTGGGAGGCAGTACGGGATATCCAAATTACTAGTGGAATACGCTGCGAAGAATATCGCAAACCTCACACGGAATGACGATGGCACCCTGCAGGTCATCGTGAACACTGTAAGCCCCGGGCTCTGCGCTACGTCCCTTGGGCGGCAATACAATAAGTTCTACGAGCGATTGGTGATTTGGCTTGTTATGAAAATTTTTGCCCGTACCTCGGAGCAAGGGAGCAGGTCACTTGTCAGTGCTACCTTGCAGGGCGCCGAGTCGCATGGGAAGTGCTGGAGGCATGACGGATATGTTGAGTAGGTGACTCCCTGTACTGTACCACTGAGCCAAGTAGCAGCAAACTAATGCTTCTTGTAGTGAGTCTGGCACCCTCACCGTTGGGCAAGAGGGGAAACAGTTTCAAGAGAAGGCTTGGAGAGAGATGGTCGATATCTTCAAAACAAAAGCACTAGAAATACATAATCTTGTCACCGGTTGACGAATTATTCCCGTTGACTGTAGCATAAGTATATTTTACGACCAGTTATGTCGGTTTTTTTTGGAGATATCCCTATTAGTCCACCTTACGTAGCTAAGACCTCCTCTTAATAATCTTTGGATTCTTGCTTACATTTCGCGGTACGATGTACTACACTAATCGAGTCTCGATTATTCTCGAGCCGATTTCAGGCAGCAATGTCTAACCAGTATGAATATCGTAAGAATTCTTCAAGCACCAATCGTAGGAATCATCGCCGTCACATGACCCTGGTTCAGTCCAATCCAAGTGATCACTGTTGGGCTTCACTGGGCTTGGCCTGAGGAATAAATAGTAATTGAGGCACTGATCATTGATGCCAAACGCCAAACGCCTCCAGCTGACGAAGTGTCGAATGGGACTGTGCTGTAGGCGCGGCAGCTCCACCAGCGTCGTGGCGGACTTGGGCGACTCGTAAGGCTGCAGTGCGGGATCGGGAAGCGGGCGTCTCACCTCCAGCCCGGCGTCTCTGGCGGGGAGCGTCAACCCGTCTCCCATCAAGCCTCAAGGAGCACCATTCATATTAGTGAGGTACGTGCCCGCAGACCGCCATCTGAAGCATCTCCTGGACGATGATCGCTGAGATTGACAGTCCAATCACTAGCCTGCTGCGGCTGAGCGATACGTGTGTCGCTCCAGTTGTTCGCTCCACCAAACGCCGGACTGACTCCGTTTCGTCGTTTAGCTGAGCCGCAAGCTGTCGGAGTGTCGACAGGATCATCAGCGCCAAGGGCCACCGTGCCCAAATAAGCTGTAACTAGGGCGCGCCTTTTTTAATCTCTGATTTCCCTCCTGACTTTCTCTCCATCAAGCACAGCGCTCAACTTTCAAAGACCTCAAGGGCCCTCCGTTCACTTTTCGAAGGCGCCCCGCGAACTCGTGCGGGGTTCGCGACCATGGCGTACAACAGCGCCTTCAACCCGGATGCGCTGCCAGCGTAAGCTATCCCGAGATTGACGACAGTTCTACAGGGGGAATGAATGCTAACAATGGGTCTTGGAACAGGCACGCAGAACCAGAACAAGTAAGTGAGCACCGTCGGAAGCTCCATCATCACCTTTCCTCCTGCGTCCTCAATTCACAGTCTTCCCGGCTGATATATGAACAACAACCATAGGTGGCCCAGATGATAAGTGCCATGGAGTCACAACAACAGAAGCAGTCCCGGCAGCCGTCACACGGCGCATCAAGCGGGGCCCCTCCACCCCGCCGTAATACCGCCCATTCGCAGCACCCTTATCACTCTCATCACCCTCAGTCGCTCGAGGTTGGGCACCATCATAATGGAAGGAGCTCGCCTTCCAGCCCTCATGGGAGATATAATAATCAGCAATATCGATTTCACTCTCCTCTGCCGCAGAACTACGGCTTCGGTCCTCCCCCATCTCAGCCTACCCAGAACCGCCCACCTCCTGCGTCCCGCCCTCCAGCGTCTCCCAACCATCCTCCGCTCTCCGCCCCCGATGACGACCCACAGCAGCTCTTTCCCCTCTTTCGCGCAGCGAACGTGTCCAATTCAGGAGCGCTTACCGAGGCGGAGCTTGGCTCAGCCCTCGTGAACGGGGATTACACTTCCTTCGACCCAAACACAGTCAAGTTGATGGTCCGAATGTTCGATCGGGACGGCTCGGGCACCATTCGATTCGACGAGTTCGTCGCGCTATGGCGCTACCTGGCTGCCTGGAGGGAGCTGTTCGACCGATTCGACGAGGACCGTAGCGGACGCATTAGTCTGCACGAATTTGAAAAGGCCCTAGTCGCATTCGGATACCGTCTCAGCAAGCCATTCGTGACTATTCTGTACTCGACGTTTGAAAGCAAAGGGCGGAAAAGGCCCAGCCCCGGCCCGGCGCCGCGCAAGGCAGGCATGAGCTTCGATCTGTTTGTACAGGCGTGTATCAATTTGAAACGCATGACGGATGTGTTCAAACGCTACGACGAGGATCGTGATGGTTACATTACCGTGAGTTTTGAGGAGTTCTTGACTGGTGAGTTCTGACTCGAATCTTCTCCACGTCTTTACATGTACCATCGACGCCGCGGACTGACGCCGGTTTTCTATCCACAGAGATTTTACAGCTGCAAGAGTAGATTTTTTTTTTCTTTTTCATGGCTCGCACATACCCTAATGTCGTTAGCATGCTCCTTGATGCGGTCGAATTCATGCATTAGTTACGATAAGCATTGAACGAGCTTCTTTTCGGATGTATTACCCCTATCAGTGCCTTTCCTAGTAGAAATATCAACTCGAATATTTCTATGGATGTATCTGATCTGCTCGACACGTCCTGATTAGATACGCTTCAGCACACGACACTGAGAGTTGCAGTCAAGCACTTAGGTACTGTACATTAAGGCAAGACATGACATTGTGCTGTAGGATTCGTCTCGGATCTGTTACTAGGAAATGGCTATTATGGATGTTTACCATTATTGTTTTTTACCCAAGTAGCGAATTTGTCTTTTAACAAAATCTACTGCAAAGGGCCTAAAAATCAATAATTTCATGTAAACTATTTCTATTATAACTATATCCTGAACACAGAGAAGGCTGATCTCAAAGTACCGTAGGAAGAGAAGACAGCTAGCTATCTACTCAATCAAACATGATATGGTCAAGATGCATGTAAAAAGCTCTGGAAGGGAATGTTACATCGGCGTTATAGGATTGTAGCCGAATGACAATGGGCCTGTTCCGAGAAAGTCAACCCTTGTATCCACCCGAGCAGCATCCATAGCTATGCAGTTCTGTAACTGCTTTCTGATCTCATGTGCTGTATAACCTCTGCCTAGCCTCCTGCTGCTTTGCATTTTCATTCAGCAGCTATTGCTGGATTTAATTAAGCCTGTAGCATGCGCCCTAGGTAGCCGCCTAACCTAACCTAATCTAAAGGTTTTTTTTTTTGTTTTGCCTATGACAAACAAGATCATGAATGATTTGTTTTTGGCGCTGTTGGCAAGGGGGGATACTTTTCAACCTTGTCTGTGTCGAGTTTATACTCGTTGAGAAATGTTATTAAGTTATGAGACGGATCCAGGATGTCTGTTATTCAGAGATAGGTAAAGAATGTCTAGATCAGGTTAGATGTTTCCCCTGTGGAGAAGTTTATTCTGGTTCTGAAACTTACTATTGACCAACTCAATTAGGGTCTTAAGTCTCATACCCATATATAGGGGCGTGATGTGTGTAAGTCCTTTCGTATGTTATGTGCTTGTAGCTCTGAATCGCGTTCCCAAAACTTTGCATTGTGTTTTGATAGACATCTTAGCCTTGTAAGAGTTGCCAGTTCAGTGAGTTCGCCCAGAAAACAGTAGTTTATGGTCTCTGAGTTTTTTTTTTTTTTTTCTTTTTTTTTTAGATTGTGAATTCATTGCGGTAGGCTGATTCTGGATGATAAGAGGGGTTTGTTTTCCTCTTTAATAGTAAGAAGTTTTAAGCCATTTCTTTGATAAAGTGGTTGAACCGTTAATTAATTACTTTTATGCTCAAACTCCTTCATAATCGGAGTCCAGTGCTCGGCCATCAAAGTTTTAGTATAAGGCCTGCACTATGTCATAATCCTATAAATGACGGTGTCTAGGATGCGGACGATGAGATTCCGGCTTTGGTCGACCAAGGAGCCGTGGTTGGGTTCCATGTGGACATCCAATTCGCGCCCCAGTCTTAAACTATCTTATTGCAGCCGTCTTCTTTGGATGAATGGATCCTTGGCATAGTTGATGTCTGCCATGGTGGGGTACTGCGGTCCCGGACGCGGACCGTGTCATTGTCCTGTCGGGATGAGAGTAGTCCGGTTTTATAAAACGAGGTTTGGCCCGAAGTTCGGGATTAACACTTTGGATCGGAATGTCGAGTCGTTTGGCACCGTGTAGAGCTAAGTCTTGGGCAGAAGGAACTATCAGAAGCGGAATATCCTTGATCTCGTTGTCGTGCTTCTTTCCGCAGATCATTGACCCTAGTCTCGAGATCCCGCAATTCTTTCTGCTCAATACCACGTGTCTGGGCACCTTTGACACCCTGCTCTGACGTTTCCGAAGTCAAGAGCTCCATGATCTTAGACTTGGGGTCGCGAATTGGATCTCTGAGTTCCTGGAACTCTGTGATAAAATTTCCTGGGAGATTAGAGTATGATGGGCAGTTGAAGAAACTATTGCCGACTGAAGGTCTCTGCTTCAGGAAATTTCTTGTGTCTCATGTTTGGGTTGATTGAAAACAGATATTTGTCAAATATCGGCCATATGCTGAGGGTAATACGTGACTCGACTTTTCTTTTGAATCCTCACAAGACATGTTCGCCAGTAGCTGAGGTTAAATTCCTGAATGGAAGTCGAGTATTCAGGTCCAGATATTCCTGAACGCGAGTGGGAAAGCGGTTGCGCTGTCCTGCTCGACGAAAGCCAATTGAATTACGGATTGTATCACCATGGCCCCCACAGGACCTTGGATTCGATTTTTCGTGAATGATCGCAGGACGCCATCCTTTCTTGGGCGCGACTTTGCAGGTGGGCAGAGATTGTCTGTGATTAGTCTATAAGAGAATCTGCAATGTGCAGAGCCACGAGTAAATCTTCCACTGGATTGAGTCCTAGCTACTAGGCAAACCGGGAACTGGATGGCAAGAAGAGAGAGATCACTCCGCATCATTGAGGAGGCCAGGCTCGGAATAGATGCAGAATTGAGTCATAACGGCTAAACTGCCTAGCCCCATTTCTGTCGACTGTCCTCTCGAAATGTTTCGAATTTGGAGGAATTTGTCTTTAGCCGATCCTCATAGAAGACGTATTCAGATATCTTTGTGAAGTTTGATATGTGGAGGTCCACCCTGGGGGGTAATGCTTGTGACCACGGTATCTCCCAGTTGCTAAAGACATGCCAACAAGAATTTCTCTATTTGGGTTCGATAACTGATTCAAAACGGGCTCCATTATAACAAATCGCAGCGGTTTGTAGATGTGTCCGTGGAAGAATTGAGAGGGAGTCAGGAACGGCATATTGATCCTGGCCTGAGATGGCGTGGCTGTTTATACTCCGGAGGCTGGACCGCGAGCTTATATTGCTCCATGACGGCCGAGCATTTAAATTCAACATCCTCGAGCTTCTGGCAGCTGATGAGAAGTCTCATATGCAGCTGTGGGTGATATTTGTTGACATGACATGGAGAAAGACCTGGTAAATGTGGACGGAGTTGAGGTATGCTGCCATATCAAGTAGATATAGATACGTCCATCTGTTGTGACAACCCTTAAAGCAAGACAGCAAGGAAAGATACAGCGAAGCGATCAAATCCGTGTGAGGAACAGTCATAGTCCTCTGCTAATTAAGTAGCCGTATATGTAGATATTGTTAGAAAAGGAAAAGGAAACACAGCGCAGCATACAGGGAGAGAAGCGAGGAAGGTAAACCACAGAATCAAGTTTCTCTTCTTCTCAGAGCGCGGAGTAATCTGCATTATAATCATAATATATCCCTCCGGGATAGCTAGTAGCTGAACAACCGTAGAGCAGGTTGTTGTACGTGATCGATGAAATATTTTCTGGATGTGTGTATATATGTCGCTGTCCCTTTTTTTGTATATACTTAGCCGGTAAAAAAAAGTTATAAGAATCGATTAATGGCATTTCTGAGAGACATAGAAATAGGTGACCTAGCTAGCAATTGTCAACAATTCAGCAGACAGTTCTAAATCACCAACCACTTGACCATGCAATGGCTGACGCGTCCACTGATGGCAGAGAACTGATCGGTAGTTGAAGACAGCATTTGGTGGTAGAGCTGTGGGACTGTATTCTATATGCACAAGCATCCATAGTTGAATGAATTCTCAACTTGATATTTATAGATTTTTCACACTGTGTCTGACCAAGGCGCATATTGCATGCAGGGTTATGATATATAGAACTTGAACTTGACATTGGTGTGTCTAACAAATGGACATTTCTGAGCAGTATCTGCAGGTTTGGATTTGCAGTGGTGACCAAGCTAACTGCACTAGAACATGCACTTGTTGCATGATAAACTCAGCTTGCCTTTCTCAGCAAGGAGAAAAGGGAAACATTGAGGGAGTGCTTGACTCAACTTGGCTTACCTTGCTTTTGCAACTTGAATGGCTTCAACGCGCTTGAGCAGAACATGTGTGGAATCAGGAAAGACAAAGAGTCTCATCTTCTGGTCTACTTCGCCACTCAGGGTCTTCACAGCGGTATAGACATCAGCATCCTGAAAGAGCCGCGGTACTTCCATATAGCAGTGGAGTATGACACCAATCTGCATAAGTTAGAAAACAGTGTACAGCACTGAGTTACCGCAACTCTTGTTCCTAAACAGGTTGAACAGAGCCCCGGGTTTGTCGATAACCCATTCCAGCTAGTTAGTTATTCCTGACAACGACAAGGAGGGCAGATCGCCCCTCCTCCTGTTCACGACAAAGCACTTTGTGTACAGCGGTGAAGACATTTCCGTTCAGACAAAGTGGCTTGTTTGAGGATGCATGGAAGATGAGGGACTTTGGTTCCCCCTCCAGAGGACCATACACGCTTTCAAATCCAGCTTCATCGACTGGTCGCTCACTCGTAGACGTTCCAAATCGATATTTAGACCTGAGTAAAATAAAAAAAAATCATTTTCTCGAGTTGAAGATGTTATTTTGGCTGTCGCCAAAGCATTGAAATTGATCGTCTATAGTTCAAGTCATGACACAACTAGGCGTCAAGGATATATAATTGTCAGAAAGCAGGAGTCATCTTCATCGGATAGCTAGTTCTCCAGGGTCATGCGAAACATAACCCCGAACTTCGAGAGACCCACGGAAAAGACAAGATATTGTGAATCACATGGGGCCGAACGCGCTACCTATGTTTGACATCGATATGGACACACAAAGTAGTCACTGGTTCATCTTCCAGAATAGCCAGGTTTGGAGAGATCTTCGACAAAGACCCCATATCTGGAGAGACAGAGATCAATAGGAGATCACAGTTCCATTCTCTGACAGAGGATTTCTACCCCTTGCTTTGATCTGCTCTCGCCCTGGCCCAGGGCTGGACAGAAGAATCTCTTTAGTTAGGTAAGAACAGAATGGATTGATCCAGCTGCTGGACAGTATAGAGTGCAATGAAGTAAATCAGAGATTTTCTTCTAGATATAAAGCGGAGATATAATATATATATAGAGCAGTGCCCCGTTCAGCATTTGTAGCCCCATATGGAGCAAACAGAAAAGAAGATTATCAAAGTCCTCACCTGAGAGGGCTGCGGACGAATAACTTTGATTTTTCATTAAGTCCGGGGAGAAGGTTCACTGCTGGATGGATCCAGTCTTTTATCTAATAGACTGCTATAATGTGAGTACTGCAAAGAGTGCTTGTTCTTGATTTGGGCCATGGAAAATAAAGACATTTCCTTTGGGACTCAGCCCTACCGATTCGACCCTGCAATGAATGAATCGATTAACGGTCAATGGGGGTTCATAGAAGATGATCCTCCGGTCCCTTCAGAAGATTGCTGCAAGCTGTCCTGTCAAGAGATAAGGTACCTATGTACCCCGGCTTTTGTTTGAGGTCCAGGATGTCGAGAAGTAGGATGTGGCAAGAAGCTGTACGGTTTGGAGGTCAACCTGGGATCTATAAAAGTGGGGAAATCCAGGGTGACTGATCTATGTGAATACGAGAAGAATTCTTATGCTTACAGTGAAGTATACAAGGCAGATAGACTTCTGCAGTGAATGTAACCATTCCTTCAGCGCATGTACATGACCAGATTATAGAGAATGTCCAGAAAAAAAAGCTGCCTGCGGCCCTGTACCGGATTGGTATACTGCTGCAGCGGAGGTACCTGAAAGAAGCTGTTATAACCGTCGGAGGACGCCGGTCGCCGGCGCTGGTTGGCTGGCTCGGCATGTGCTGGGCCCGACTTGCCGATCCCATCGGCGCTCGGGGCTTCGCAGCGCGAGATCCCGAGCGCGCGGAGTTAACCCATATGCCTGATATGGCAGATGAGATGCGAGCACATCTGCAAGGAGCACGTATTCTCTGTATTTGTAAGCGCTGTATGCCGAGCATGCCAGGCGGAGGGAGAGGAAGCGCTGCGATTGAGCGCAGAGGGGGAAGGTTGCGGGGGGAAGAAAAGCCCCGAGTCATCTGGATGCCCAAGGGGCTTGGCTGTCCATGGCGACAGTGGCGGAGATTTTTATATTCACCTGTTGCGGCGAGGCACGTGCGGCAAGGGATGTGTCAGATGCATGGGCGAGGATGGCGTGTAACGTGCGATATCTGATATCCGATATCGATAGTGATAGGCGGACAGAGGGCGCAGGGCCTAGGGCTTTGAGGACGCCAGCTCTTCCAACGAGCTGCCCAGGATGTACTCCTTCGCAGCGGAGATAACAACGCCAGGCGGCGGACAGGCTGCAACAGAGGTCGATCGACCCTCTGGCCACGCACGCGCCCTCGAGAACGGCCCAGCTGGCTGGAAAACACGAAGCGGTTGATGCCATACGAGGTACGATCTCATGGACGCGATGGATCGACGGTCTGGCCCCGGAGATGTCAACGCCGCCCACAAACGACGCCGTCCCCGGAGAGCGACCCACCCGTCAGCACCGGCTTTTCTACCGCCATGCTCGCCTCTTTCTTCTCGTCTTCTGCTCCTGTCGACTCGCAAAGCTCTTCGCTGGCCTGCTGGCGTCAGGTCCCTTGGCCCGGTGTTCTGCCTTCTCCTGACCTCCTCTTGACGGGGCGCGACACCACCGCCAGCTTCACCTCCGCTGTTTGCCCGCCGTCGTGACTCCGTCGCGAGTCCAAGGCAGAGACGAAAAGCGTTCCGCCATATAATGGACAGAGTCGACCGACAGTCCTGGTGATCCGTCTCTCGGTGCATCCGTTGGTCGTCGATAGAGTGTAGGAGTTCCTCGACAACACAATATCCACTCCTCGTCCTGTTCCGGCCGAACCATCCAACATGACGGCGCTCGAAAGCAACTCCAGCAGTGACACTGCGTACGACGGGGAGAAGCCCCCTCCGTCGCGGGCGGACTCGCAGCTGAGCGAGACCGAAAAGCCCGCCAACGTCAGCGCCCCTGCGGAAGAGGGACCATCCCCGACGCAGTCCAGCGGAGATGCGCCGGCTGAGGCAAACACGGCTGCGCCCATCGACCGCGTCCCGTCCCAGGCGCAGAGGATGGGCAAGAAGAAGATCGTCGTCATCATGCTGGCGCTCTGCGTATGTCTGCTCTTGCTGAACGTTGTGCGGGAAGAATACAAGCTGACAAGCGGTTTAGTTGTCTCTGTTCCTGGCAGCCCTTGACATGGTAAGCCCTCGAATCTCTCCCTACATCATACAGGCGCATTGGACGTAGCCTTCTTGCTGACGACTCCAGACCATCGTCTCCACCGCGCTCCCAACCATGGCGGCGCACTTCCACGCCTCCCAGAGCGGCTACTCCTGGATGGCCTCGTCCTATCTGCTCGCCAACGCGGCCTGCGTCCCCCTCTGGGGCAAGATCAGCGACATCTGGGGCCGCAAGCCCATCCTGCTGATGGCCAACTTCATCTTCCTCGTCGGCAGCCTGATCTGCGCGCTGGCCGTCAACCTGCCCATGATCATCGCGGGCAGAGCCATCCAGGGCGTTGGCGGTGGTGGACTCATCGTGCTGGGAAATATCTGCGTCAGTGACCTGTTCAGCGTGAGGTGAGTATATCGTCGATCTTCAGTCAGGTTCCTGATCAGCAATTGACAGAGAAACAGGGAACGCCCAATGTACTACGGTCTCTTCGGAGCCACCTGGGCAGTTGCCGGTGCCCTGGGACCAATTGTCGGCGGTGCGTTTACGACAAACGTCACCTGGCGGTGGTGCTTCTATCTCAACCGTATGTTCAACCTACACCAAATGCTTCCTCCTTTTTCTTTTTTCCCCCTAACATGAAATTTTTATATCTGCAGTCCCCATCGGCGGCGTCGCCTTCGTGATCCTCCTTCTCTTCCTCAAGATCGAAACGCCCAAGACCCCGCTGCTGGCCGGCCTCCGCGCCATCGACTGGCTCGGCACCATCACCATCGTCGGCGGCACGGTCATGTTCCTCTTCGGCCTCGAGTTCGGCGGCATCACCTACCCGTGGGACTCGGCGACGGTGATCTGCCTGATCATCTTCGGCGTCGTGGTGATCGTGCTGTTCATGCTCAACGAGTGGAAGCTGGCGCGGTACCCGATCATGCCGACCCGCCTGTTCCGCGACCGGCACAACGTGGTCGTCCTGCTGCTGACCTTCTGCCACGCCTTCGTCTTCATCTCCGCCGCGTACTACCTGCCATTGTACTTCCAGACGGTGCTCCTCGTCTCGCCGATCCTGAGCGGCGTGTACGCCCTGCCGCAGGTGCTGTCGCTGTCCATCGTCTCCGCCTCGACGGGCGCCTTCATCCGCAAGACGGGCACCTACCTGCCGCCCATCTGGTTCGGCGTGGTCATGATGACGCTGGGCTTCGGCCTCTTCATCGACCTGAAGCCCTACGCCTCCTGGCCCCGCATCATCATCTACGAGATCATCTCCGGCCTGGGCTGCGGCCCGCTCTTCCAGGCGCCCCTCGTCGCGCTCCAGGCGAACATCCACCCGTCCGACATGGCCACCGCGACCGCGACCTTTGGCTTCGTGCGACAGCTCTCCACCGCCATGTCCGTCGTCCTCGGCGGCGTCGTGTACCAGAACGCCATGGCGGACCGCGCCCCGCGGCTCGTCGCCGCCCTGGGCCCGGACCTGGCCGCCAGGATCGCCGGCTCCTTCTCCGGCTCCGACAAAGCCCTCATCAGTTCGCTTCCCCCGCAACAAAAACAGGCTGTCCTCGAGGCATTCACCTTCGCGTTCAGCCGCGCGTGGATCTTCTACGTCGCGGTCGCCGGGTTCGGGTGCGTGCTCAGCCTGTTCATCAAGCGCATCGAGCTGAACCGCGCGCACGAGATCGCCAAGACGGGGCTTGCGGAGCAGGAGCGCGCAAGGCAGGAGATGATTGCGGAGAAGAAGGCGGCTGCGGCTGCTGCTGCTGCTTCTCAGGAGCAGCCGAAGGCGGAGGTGTAGAAGAAAAAAAAAGGAAAAAAAATCGATATGGCTGTTTGGATAAATGAATTAATAATAAATAATGATACATATGATACATACGTGCATGCATGCATGGATAATAAATGACGAAAAAGTCTGGATCTGTTTCGGCCTGGACTTTCCTCGGCGGAGTGGAATCGAATACTAATCGAAAGAATGGAAAAGAAGGACAAAAGAATACCCGTGTTGTGATAGCTATTGCTATTGCTTTGTCCTGGGGGTGGCTGTCTACTGATCAGCGATTCCGCTGTGATACAGTACATAGATACTAGGCAGGAGAGGTAGATAGATAGACAATGCGATCATATGTGTACAGTGAGATTACTACTTGATCGTTCCATCTCGAGCTCCATGACTCGTCACGTTACATCCACCAGTTCAATCACTACAGCTCTACGACGGAAGAACGAGTACCACGCCTATATCATCATCGAGTTCAGTTAGTTCCTATATACTTACGGTACGTACATTAGGTGCCCGCTCCCGCCTTCATCGCACACGACAGCCATAAAATTTCTGAAGCATTCACCATCAGCTCGTTAACTTTAACGTCAGAAGGCAGTAGGTTGGTAGGTAGGTAGAGAGGCCGGCAAGGGAGCCTGGGCGGAGGAGAAAGGATGCAACCAGCTAGGGTGCGCAAAACAGCCAAGAATATCGAAGCGGGAGATGTTGACAATAACCGAAATGGACTTTGCCCCAGCACAGGGAAACAGAAAAACACACAAATCTCAAACAGGTAGCAGGAGAGCTAGAAAATAGAAGCCGGAAATATAGCGAACATCCAGCAACACCACGTGATGATGAGGACGTCCTCTATTTTCTTTCAAGCGCTGCGAAGATCAGAGGTTAAATGCAGATCCCGAACTCTTTAAACCAAAAGCAACGTGGAAAGAAGAGGGGTATAGTTAGGAAATAGCAGTACAAGGGAACTGGAGTCGAGAGGAATAGGAGAGGTGTCGCTCGAGATATAAGGAGACAAGAGGCAGGAAAGAGAAGAAGTAAAAGGAGAATGTGAATGCAAACTCCCATGCCATAGCCAGAGCGCAAACAAGCATCCTAATAACCGCCACGCAAATGCCTGCTTCCAAACGCCAGCTCATGACGCCGCTAGATCGTAATTATCCAATAGGTAAAATAGTAAAGCTCAAGATGATAAGTTTGAGAAATCAAGTCTTCAGCCTCTTCGTAGGTCCGTCTGTCGCAGCACCACCGTCTGGGCTCTTCCGTTTCTTGTCTAATTCATCCTCCCTCGGGGGGAACCCAGGCCCTGTCTGCACAGACGGAGTGGGGAAGGTCAGCGGGCTGGGCAACATGTTGCTGTCAGGCCCGGATCTGCTGAAACCCCACTCGGGGAAGAAACTCGACGGAGACGGAAGAAGAGCGTCTGACACGAAGCGGCTAGGCAGCGCAGAGATGGGCGTTTCAATATTATTGTTGTTGCTATACGCAGTGCCGTTCTGAGAGGCCGTTCCCGGTGGGGGCGGTCGCGCAAACGGATTGGGGGGACCCTGTGCGCCGGCACTCAGAAGAGCGCTGGCCGATGGCGACGGAGGGGGCAGGACGACCCCAGAATGATTCGTGTCTGGGTTTACCCTAGCAGGAGTAGCCGTCTTATTTGTAACAGACTCGCGCGGGGACGACTCCGCCGTCGCGCTGCCTCCATCCGAGTTCTCGCTCGGAATCTGCACCTTCAGTCGCGGACGCTTGGCATTCAGTTGTGTACTGTTTGCCCGTGGTGGTGGCGGGATGTCAGAAATTGAAGGCATGGATGGCGGGCGCTGGGGTTCCGTGACAGCCCTGGCAGGTGGAGGAGGCGCAGCCGACGGCCCCGACACGCTCTGGCCGTTGCTATTCTCCTGCGAGAATTCAGACTTGGGGGGCTGATCGCTGCGCGGAGACTCGCACATGGGCGGACCAACCCCAAAATGACGAGCCAGCACTGATCCTCTGTCATCAATCGGCGTGAAGATGGAGCGCGATTTAGACGCCTGAGACGTTGGCTGAGGCGGAGACTGGCTTCCTTCCGACTTCGTCGGCGCGGGCATCTGATGTGGAGGGGACGGCTCAGGCAGGGACATGGGACGCTGCTGTGGCTGCTCTGGAGGGAAGACGGGAGGCATTGAATGTCTGCCCTGATCTGGCATGTATGCCTGGGTAACTTGCGGCATCTGCTGATGCGGGGGCTGCGGGAGCCCGTGCTGAGATGGTTGCTGTGGCATGGGAGGCTGATGCGGCTGAGGCAGACCATGCTGAGGTGGCGGCAGGAGTCCATGTTGAGGCGGTGGATGCGACATAGGATGCTGGGGCGCTTGCGGTGGGAGTCCATGTTGAGGAGGCTGATGCGGAAGACCATGCGGAGGAAGTTGATGGGGATGATGCTGGTGATTCTGAGGAATCGGCTGGTGCGGATGCAGCTGGGGAGGTGGATGTTGAGGTATTTGGGGGGGAGGAGGCCCAAACTGCGGGAACTGCCCGGGCCGTGGAGGCTGCTGGTTCAAGTTTGGGTTCGCATTGGGGTTGTAGATGGATGGATTTGGCATGTATGCGAAGCCATTCTGCGGGGGCGGAGGAGGGGTGGCATGCGGGTGCTGCTGGGGGACCAGATTCGAGCTCACGCGGCGGACGTGGTTTCTCGAGGACGGTCTCGAAACACCCTGCGGCTGGGGGGTACCATGACGGGGGCCAAACGGGACACCGTTGGAAATTGGTGGTGAGGCCGATGGCGCGTGGTTGATGTGCTGGAACCCAGGCTGGCCCTGAAACTGCGGCGGCGGGACCATGTTGTTGTTGTCGTTGTTGTTGTTCATGTTATTGTTATTCATGTTGTTGTTATTGTTGTTGTTGCTGCTGCTGTTGCTGCTGCTGCTGCTGCTGCTGTTGTTGTTGCTGTTGTCGTCATTATTGTTATTCGTGTTGTTCTGGGCGTCCTCTGCGCCAGAGTCGTCATCGTCATCGTCATCTGCCTCGCGCTTGGTCATGAAGTCCTCAGGTCCTTTGTGCTCGTGGGGTTGGCCGTACTGCAACGGGAGTCAGCAGTCGCAGTCAAAACGCAAAGGGAAATTTTTCACTCTTTGTCGTCGTGAAGTTGGATGGATGGGACAGCACGTACATATTGATACCGGCCCAGAGTCTCACGAATATCACCAGACGAAAACTCGTAGAGCTTCTTGTTGTGGCCGAAGATGATCACGGCAACGTCGACGGAGCAGAGTACGGACAGCTCGTGGGCCTTCTTGAAGAGGCCCCCTTTTCGCTTGAGGAAGGTGCTGGAGCGGGAGAGACGGGATCAGCCCTTTGTGCCCGTACGTCTCGATCTGCAGGAAAACTTACACAGAGCGATTGCGATCATCTTTGATCGCCTTGATCTCAATCTTCCTCCGACCCATTGTGGCGGCTTGTGCTCAGGCGGATCAGATCGGGACTGAGACGGAAGAGATCAACCGGAAGCCCTGAGACGGAGGGGCACACTGCTGCCCAGAGAGGGCTCCGGTGTCAAGATTGTCCTTTTATTTCCGACCGGACTGCGACGAACAATTGAGACGGATAGTTTGGCGGGGAAGGCAGGTCGGGGAGGGGAAAAAAAAGTTCGCCTGCTCCTCCCAACTCCTTATCCACGCGGGGCCCCGAACGAAACACGGGAGTCGAAGGATCGAAAAGGGTTCGTGGCGACGGCAGCGAGCCTCCCTTGAGCTGCGGGGAGGAGAACGACGCGGGGAGGATTTATCTCCTGCGCTGCCACGCTTCGTGAGTGGGAGACAACGAGAGGTATCCCCGGCCGGGCCCAGCGACCACCACGACGAGGCGGACAGCCGCGACGGACGAGCAGACACGGGTGCAGGGCCGTACGGAGATAAGAAAAAGGTAGTCGGAGGTTGGAGAGCGATAGGAGCTCCCAGGGTGCGGCGTTGGAAGAGGCTCTGTGCGGGCGTGGATGAGCGACACGCGGTTGCTGCGAGGATTCTAAAGATAGAAGAGAGACGGTGGGAGGTGGAGGATTTGGGGGGGTTGAGTTTGTCTTCGGGTACCGGTTAGGGGGGCGCCGTGCCGTGCAGGCAGCCAGGTCACGCCTGGCCTCGCTTCTAGCGGCTTCTGCTCCGCGTCGCTCCACCGGCGCGCGCGCGTCCGCTAATTAACCTGCCCTCGAGCTGATTTATCTGCTATTTTTGTCTCCAAAGACCACTAATTATGCTGCATGCAGCATCCTGGCCTCGATCTGGGCCGTCCGCGGTCCGTTCCGCAGCGGCTCGTCCGAGGAGAACAAAAGGCCCAGGATCGGGAGACAGATGCATCTGGAGGTGAGAGAAGCATTCCCTTATCTGGTACTGTCGGTAGAACGTCCTGAGTCCTCGTGTAGAAACCTCTTGTCCTGCTAACAGTCATCTTCTCTGCGCAATTCCTCTCCCGAATCAATTCTTTTATTTTTTTTCCCCCATGCTGCACCGTCAATTCAATTTCCCCTAGTCCGTGTAATGTCATCTGCTGAGATGAAGGAAGCCGGACCCCGTGACATATCGCTTTATTCCCCGTCAGCTCGGGATCCGGGGTGTCCCTCGCAGTGCGACGTGGTGGCAGCCCATGTTCACCCTGGATGCTTTTCGTGGTTGTTCTTCCGTCAATCTTCTGGACAGGACGATCACCAATTCAATTCATCTCTTCATTGAAGACGTCGACTTGACACTGTCTTCGTATTCTTTCCCTGTCGTGCGGTGTACTCCGTAGTCCGTGGTATGGAGCCCTCCGTACGGCGTAGTATGATGTATCTCCTTGTTCCCAAGATGCCAAGCGGCCCTCTCAAGCTCTTTATTCTGCATCGAGTTTAATTCCGTGGCACTTCGCAGTTGTCATCTACTCCGTACTCGGCACGGAGTACCTCCCTGGACCGCCCTGCTCCACAGACAATCAGAAACAGCCGCCCGAGGGCAACGGACAGGATTGGACAGGATTTCCGAGACAAAGATCTTCCGTTCGCCTCTTGAGAGGCAGTTCTTCCTGGACAGGACTCTCTCAGGAAAACAAGCGGCGTTTGACGCCGTTGACGAGGCGCCCACCAAGCTAAGCTTATGTCTTTGGTGCCAGCACCGCTGAGTTGCGGAACAGTCAATTGAAATTATTTCAATGCTTTTTCCAGCCGGTTAGAAAAAGCTGCTTTGAGCCTCATCTCGGAGCGCTGCTCGGAGTATGCACAGACTCTTCGTCGGAATCCCCAGTCACGCGGCTTGGCTCTACTGTAGTATATACTGAACGCCACAGCCCGTACATCCGTAAATCAGAGCTGCCCATATCATGCATTGAGGAAGGCTCTTTGGTGAGATATTAGTTTCCGGGTACATCTACACTCCGCATCGATCAAGGTTCGTGCTGTTGGTGATTCGCACATCTCCGTACGAACTCCGTAGCTTCAATGCTCTTTGAATATAGTCCCGGCTGGGAATCAGGATTGGAACTCAACAAGCCACCCTAGGAAGACAGCGTAAAATGAACAAGGCAATTGCAGGGGTGGAGCGGGAACAGGTGTTCCTGGCTAAGAAAAAGACAGCGCCGCGGTTGCTACCCGCGCTCTAACCGCAGACGGAAGAAGAGGCGTCACCAGAGTCGAGCTCCCTTTTTCTTTTCCTTTTTCGTTTTATTTTCCAGGATTAAGCTAGGTCTGATCGAGCCAGAGATTTTGCAGGGAGTACTCCGTAAATTGTAACAGGTAAATTTCCAGCAAAGTAGGGTCTGCCTGTTTGTCGTCTTGGATGATGTTATGTATCATTACCGCCAAATTTGCGGAGTTGGTCCTGGGAGCCCAGACCAAATAATAAAATGAAACGAGCCGTCTCCACAGGGTCCAGCAGTCCATGCGGTCGAAATGTACGATTCTGATCTCGAAGCCCTCATAAAATCTTTCGAGCCTCGAGGCACGGAGTAGAAACATCATTACCAAAGGATGCTGTTGATACGGTAGTTACCACGTACGGAGTATGGTGCTGTTTGTCCCATCGTATGAGAGCCAACCAGACGAGATGTCCGTCGAGCTAGCAGTCGGGTCGGGCAAACATCATGGGCCATGGCAAGTATTATTACTGGTAGGCTAGACTGCCCAAATTCGACATCCTAGCCGTCACATGGGATGAACCTAGCTAAATTGTCAGTCAGGCCCGACGCGGGACCTTATTGGTGTCTTGTGCAGGCTCGGGATCATCACACACGCCAACGATGGAGCGAGCCGAGCAGGAGCTCGACGTGTCTGGCTCTGGGACGCGCTCCTTCAGGCCTGTGCTGCACGGCGTACACTGCACGGCGATCGTCTCTGCTGGCAGAGGCTTCGGGCGTCGCGACTCGCCTTTAGCTTGCATGAAGACTTCCATCGAGTGGCAGTTATCAGTCATTGTAGGACTGGACACGAGGTCAGCCGGAAGGAAAAAAGATTTTAGACGGGTGAACCGCTTTGATGGCCCCCCTCCTTGCGTTTGATCTAGACAGAGGTTAGCCATAAGACAACGAAACCTCCGAGCGGGCTGCACGTCCCACGCATGCCACCTACAAAACGTAAGCCCTGACGTATGGGCCAGCTGCACCATGACCGTGGGGTAGTGAAGAATGGGAAAAAAAGCACGACTGGCATCGTGGGTTGATCAAAACGTCTGACATCGAGTCCTGGGGCGCGGCGGTGGCTTGAGGCTGGAGCGCGGATCGGGGGCGCGGTCAACGCCGCGAGGCCCATGGGCGCTGCTACCCCTGAGATCCATAGAGGAGATAAACCCACACCGCCGCACGCTCCCTCTCCCTCCTCTCCCCTCGCGGTGCAAGCAAAGGGGGCTCGATCTCTGCTGCTCTGGGTCTCCCCCGCCTTGGGTGGTCCCTCTTTTCCTCTGGACGACGTTTCGCTTCGTTCACGTCCCTCTTGCTGTCCTGACCGCCGTCCCCCGGCCGCTGTACGGAGCTTCCTGGTCCTCTCCTCTTAGGGTCCCAAGGATCACCGCACGGTCTCTCTTCTTGGTCTAGTAGTTTTATCTCTTTTTTTGTCGCGGCGAACCTCTTCACCGTTTTTTTTTCGTTTTAATTATTTTTCCCTCTTCAGAAAACACTTGAAACCTCCGCTTCAATCCTACCACCTCCCCACACGACTACTTACCGCCCTCAAATGCTTGCTGTCGACATAGTCGCTGCCCCGTAACTCATACCAGTCGAACCTCGGGCGACCTCACCGCCAAGATGCCTTTCTTCTCAAAAGTTTTCCGGAGCAAGGACTCCAGCGCTGCCAAGAAGCAGGCAAAGGAGAATGCCGCCGAGCAGGACGCTCCCCAGAAGCCCCAGTGGACGGACGCATGGCTCCGGACAGAGGTCAGTCCGGAGGAAGTGCAGGAGCTGCTTCGAGGATGCACGCAGGAGCTGAAGGCACGAGGTTTGTCGACCCTGCGCCGATCGCGTTTGCATGTTGGCAAGGCACTGACTGACCTGCGTTCACCCTGCAGCGCTCGATATCCCATTTCTTCTGCTTCCCTTCCGGCCTAGCTCCGACCCCAGCGCGGCGCGTACATTCATTCGCAACTACTTCAACCCTCCGCCCGGAAGACAGCCCCTCCGCGGAGAGGCCCTGACGCAGGAGCTGCGCCTGACGGACCCAATGGTGGGGAAATACACCCCTCAAAATAGACAATACGACCGAGCTAAATTTTGCTGTCTCCGTGTTCTAGGTGTTATGTAGCGTTATGAAATGGTGCTGGAGCCGTCTCCCTGGAGGAGTGGTCACCTGGGAAGCCTACGAGCTCTTCAAGGTTGGCGAACAAGGTACCGTTTCTCTTGCTCTGGGGATACCCGTGATGTCGCAGTTGGTCTGACTGGGTCCAGACTCGCAGTTGGCGCGCGACGCATTCTCCACGTTCATCCCCCTCAGTGTCGATTCGGACGCTCGAACCAAGATTATCTTCGATTTCTTCGACCTTCTTGCGGCTATCGCCGCACATGGCAAGTCCAATGGACTTGGTGGGAGGAAGCTTTCGAGATATGCAGGATGGTGGGCGTTTGAACATGTGGACACGGGCAACGGCTTCGAGGCAGCGTACAAAAACTGGACGAGGTAAGTGATGGAGGCTCTATTTAGCCCGATGTTGCTAAACTGTGCAAGCGCTGCGGATGCAACGAGCCACCTCTTCTTCGCGTACCTCCGATCGATATCTCCAGACTCACAGCGCGCCATCAATGGCATCTCTACACTGCCAATCGCCCTCCAGTCGCTCCTTCAAGCTACGGAATACCCTCCCCAGACGCCCACGCTTCTGCAGGTTTCGACAACGAAGGTTGTGATGATCGTCGACACCGTCTCCCCGACCCCCTTTGCTTTGTTGAGGCGCGCAAAGAACTTCGAATACAGAGAGAGTGATCGCGCACTCCAGGAATTTGCCAACTATGAGGATCCGGTCCGCGCTTTGACTGATGAATGCCTCAGAGTTCTGAAATGCATCTCATCCACCAACCAATCCAGTGTCACCAGCAGGAAAGCTTCGACGAGTCTGGGCGACGCGTCATGGTCTCGCTTTGAGGACATCGGTTTTGGCGGTGCGCTTGAGTCCGATTCCGATGATAACGTCGACGGGTCGGCTCTGACGAAGACTAACGATACCTTTGGCCTGAGTTCCATTCCTCGTTCTCCAGATCTGGGCCGTCCGACGACTCCCTCCTGGGCGGACTTCCTATCCACCGGATTTAGTGACGAAAGTAGCGTCAAGGGCCCTGCTTCGTTGCTCCTCCCGCCCGACAAGGTCCTGCCTCCGATTTCCACCACCAGGGGCCAGAGCTCCCAGTCCCACAAACGCACGCTTGACACTGAGTCTACCCTCGAGCCCGGCGAGCTTGCCAGCATAACCACTCTTGATCTGGATGACTCGTTCTGGTGGGTCTGGATCAGCAGTCTGTCGGCAGAGGAGCCATCATCTCGCAAGGCGGTGTTCGGGCGATGCGCTTTGGTCGAGACGGTTATCGCGGGCGCGAAGTGGCTGATCCTCGAGGAGCAGGTGAAAGGCGCGGCGCCTGAACCAGAACCCGGCGCATACATTGTGGAAAAGAAGAGACTCTTTGGTTTCAGCCGGAAAGGGAGATTGACTCGTCGCAAATCATCAGCCAAGAAGGCGCCACCTGTGGAAGAGTCATACAAGAGGACGAACAACGCAGCTCCGCAGAGCAAGACGAGCATTGCTCCAGACCAACATGCTAGGATTCAGGCTGCTGCTGCTGCTCTTCAGAAGAAGCACCGAGAGCAGCAGGAACAGGAGGCTGCCAACGAACGCAAGACGAAGGACGCTGATGATTCTTATTCTACGAAGACGAATTCTATGTTGACGCTTCAACCCACTATATTCAGTGAGGCAACTGAGGCAATGAAGTGGGCAAGCAACTACGATAAGGATGCTATTCGATCTGCCTATCTTAATGACAATCGTGCGGGAACCGGTATTCCAGCAGACGCTTTGAATCTGCCAACGAATGGTCAGGCACGCAGCCCATCTCCGGCCCCAAGTACGACAACTAAGCAGCCTCCTGCTCCAGCGCCACAACAAGAGGAGTCCAAGGCTACGGCCCCCTCGCAGCCGAGCACGCCAAAGAAGCCCTCTGAGACGGTCACCGAAGTCGCCGCTGATACAGACACGGTCCGTTCACCTCAGCACAGTGCTGAACCAGCGGCGGAAACCGTCCCTGAGGGGCCAACTGCCTCTGAGCTGGAACGTCAGCATTCTGTCGAATCTCCAGATTCCAAGAAACTGAAGAAGAAGGCCGGTAACACTGGACTCAAAGGCTTCTTTGGGAGCGGTAAGAAGAAGAATGAGCTGCCTCCAATGAAGCCCACTGGCGCCCAGCCATCTGCGGTTGCTGCCGCGCGAGCGGCTCTGGAGGGCAAGGCTAAAGCCTCCCAGGAGCAGACGCACCTCTCTCCGTCGAGGGCCCCTGCAGCACACCGTCTATCTGGCTTGAGAAGGAAGTCTGTTCAGGAGAGTACTGCTGCTCCTGAGTCCCCGAAGCCTGTTGCCGCACCGGAGCCGGCCCCTGAGTCTGAACATCCAGCTTACAGGTCATCGGCTGAACCCACACAAGGCAGCGGATCCATTTCTACAGTTAACACCGCCGAGAAGGCCGCGGCCGACCGCGAATTCTCTTCGTTCGACCAGGGTCCTCTGGTCGACCAGCCTGCCTTTGTCCCCCAGGACTCACCGGTTTCGTCCACCTTCCGGGAGAGGACTCCTACGAACGGCCATGATACCGCGGTGGAGTCGACCCTCGACCGCTTGGCACAGATCCGCAAGACCGCGGCGGAGAGAGCGGCCCAGTATGATGAGGCGGGAAGCCGGCTAAGTCTGGCTGAGCGGACGGACGACGGCGATACCAGTGGAGAAGAGAGTAAGTTGAACCAGGACCCGACCGTAAAGCATTTCTCATCGATACTGACAACGTCATAGCGATCGAGTCTCGTGTTGCTCGCATCAAGGCCCGAGTGGCGGAGCTTACCGGGAACATGGAAGCGGCCCGGTAAACGGACCGCGTGGTCCATGAAGTGCCGTTGCGCTTGATACCCGAAGGGATGGTATCGTGGTTCGATCTACTTTCCACTCCGACGACTTTATTTTCTTTGTGAATTTTAGCTTTGATGTTTCTACGCTTCTACGCTTCATGTCTGTACAAATACCTTGCTTTTTTCTTTCCCTCGCTATCATACCCACTGAAGTATTCAGTCCCTCTCCCACAGGCATTCCTGTCTACCTTCAATTCCTTATGTCATTTTCGATGTCTTTTTTTCGATGTCAATTATTCCCCCTATTGCTGATATCACCCTCTTGTTCTTGTCTTGTTTTCCCTTTTTTTTCAAGATTCCCCCCAAAGCGAAGCGAAACGCAAGCAGTGCAATTCAGATCAGACAGCAGACGCACGCGACGATGCAATTTGACGTAATCAGACTTGAATCAATTTCTGTTCTGTTCTGCTTACCTTGCGTTGTGCTTTGCCTTTGTGTTTAAGTCCGATCAGATCTGTTGATTAAGCAATAACAAGCCCTGTACGTACGTAATTTCTTTTATTTCCTACGTACATTCCCCCCCCCCCCCCCCCCCCCCTTGAATCTTAGATTCGACTAGAACGACGGTGCTCCCTTTTTTCACCTTAACGGACACCTTTTTTTACATATACCTCCTAGCTTGATTGAGGCAAAATAATAAAAGACAAGACAAGGAAAGGTCAAAAATTTGCTGCGATACAATACCATACCATACCACGCGACTAAGATAAAAATAAAAGAATGAGCTAGTTAATCAATCAATTCAATTTCTACTTCGCACGATGCAGACTGGATTGAGGTTGGAAAACAAAGATACAGTTCTCGTAGTCGATAGTATATACACATTGTATATAGTAGTATCCTGGGTGGTAAGAGTTCATTTCAGCCTTGGCATATTTCTCTTCTGTTATTTCCTCCATGCATGGCAGTTCAGTTTAACTCAATGGGCCCGTCTTGGTTGGTTACTTGTAGAGAATTCAATTCATTTGTTCGTTAAACTTTTTTTCTTCTTCGCTATGTAATTAACTATTACTCTATATATGTACTGTACCTCTCAACCCCAAGCGCAACCGCAACCCCAACCTTCTTTGACATATCATACATAATAATCTACTTATTAAAAAAAATCCTACAGCCCCAACGCCCTCAACAACTCCTTCCCAACACCCGTCGCGCTCGCCGGATTCTGCCCCGTGATCAACGGCGCCCCCGTCCCCGCCGTCTTGGACACGACCACCTTCTCCCCCCACGGCTGGTCGGCCTTTACGTACCCGCCCCCGGACACGCGGTTCAGCTCCGTCTCCAGCGCGAACGGCATCGCGGCGGACATGCCCACGGAGTCCTCCTCGGCGTTGGAGAAGCCGGTCACTGTGGCGCCCGCGATCAAGGGGACGCCGGAGGGCGCGGTCGCGTTGAGCAGGACGCAGGGGCCGTGGCAGACGGCGGCGATGGGTTTCTTTGCGGCGGCGAAGGACTGGAGGAGGGCGAGGGAGGTGGTGTCTTCGACAAGGTCGAACATTGCTGGAAAACACCCTCTGTCAGTGGGAATGTTTCCTCTGGAAAGATAGGGAAAGGGGAGGAAGGGGAACACGCACGTCCATGCCCACCGACGTAGAAGATGGCGTCAAACTCGCCCACGCGGGGCACCATCTCGGCCAGGCGGTGCGTGTTGGTCCACAGCGCCTGCTGCGTCTTGAAGAAGGTGGTCGCGACCTCGTCGTTCTCAAACATCTTGACCGAGCCCGGGTCGACCTGGGCGTCGCCGCCCTTGGGCGAGGCGACGACCATCTCGACCTTGTCCTTGAGCACGTTGTGCGGGTGGGCAAATTCAGGCTGTTCTCATCGTTAGATGTGTATATCTCTAAGTATAAATCAGAATAAAAAAGCACGCAAGACAATGGATATATTTGTTACAAAGATAATTGACTTGAATGAATTGGAATCACTTACGAGATACCAGCCGGTCGGGGCACCGGTCGAGGGGATGGTCGTCTGAGAGGTGAGGACGACAAGGACCTTGGGCGCCATCTTGTTGTTCTCTTGTTCTCTTCTTCTCGTGGATTCTAGTCCAATTCAATCGAGCCCAATGAATCTAGACGTGAGGTTGAACTGGGAGTCGAAGCGAGATATTGAGAGACAAATCTATTTATACTTATATCCACACGTCGTGAGGGGTCAACAGTGAGGGGGAGGGGGAGGGGAAAAGGGGAGTATGGGACTGTTATATGATTATTTGTATCGTCGTCATACACACCCCACCTTACCTCCCCTACCCAGCAATCAAGCAACAGCGGGAGCTGAATTCATCCGTGCTGATAAATCCGTAAAGCACAGGAGCCAACAAGGTTGAAGAGCTTCGAGAGCTCCGAGTGGATCTGTTCCGATCTAGTTTGAGTCCGTCGACTCCCGAGGTCGACTCGGAGCGAAACAGAACGCAGGATGCCGCCACTCCGCCGGCAGCCACAGAGACGATGCCGAAAGAATGATATCATAAACCTGACAGCGCGGGACTGCTTGACCCCGAACACCTCAGCGACAACATACAAATAAGTTAACAGCTCCGTGCTGGGCTGGCGGGGCCCAAAACAGCGTACGACACGCCCACTCAGAAGAACAGCTTCGCAGGGACGCGGACAGAATCGAATCAATTGCCTTTCGTTCCCTCTCCTCTCCGTCATTTGCTCTGATTGGCTGGACGTGGGCATGCTGCCGGGCCGCGGCTCTCTCTCTCGGGGTTCTCAGGGGACTCTCGCCTACGGAGGTACTGTATATGATTAATTTCAATTGAAGGCTCCCTTCTCTGGATACATACCTATTAATTTGGCCTCTCCCGACGTTCAGGGCATTGTGCATGAAATCGTATAGTATAATCGATCCCTAGTCTGCGCATTAGCACTATAAAAGGCAGCATGGCTCCAAGGTTAGTTGTAGATATGAGTGACTTGAAATGACCGCGCCCTGAACATCTCGACACAATGCAATGCGACATGGAATAACAGAACGCTAGCCCCAACCTCATCAAGAACAACTATACAATATTAATAATAATACAAACATCCATTAAACTATACTAAATCATAGCCCACATTTCACAATATAACCAACATCAAGCATCAAAAACAAATCAAGGACCGCAAATCAACCTGTCCGTATTCAAAAAAAGTGCACATGTACATAGATAGATATTAGTATCTCCGTGATCCATCCTTAGGCAGTGTCGTTGCGGAGGTATTAGAAGAATAAGTAGAGTGAGTCGAGCAAGCCCAAGTCGGAAGACGATCATGATCTCGTCTCTTTTTAATGACACGACAGAACGCCGCTTAAACTCTTTTTTTTTCACATGGTATATTAATATGACAACGCGGATGGGGAATAATGCAAATCGAGGGGCCGGAAGAGTCGCACAGACCGGGATGATAGATCGGACATCGATATAGCCGGGAGAGAAAAAGATGCAATAATTGAGCCCTAAAGGTGGAGCCGTACGTCGGGTCGACGAAGATAACTGCGTTGGGCATCTCTCCTGCACTCCATTATCGTACATACCGTAACCGCCTCGTCGCCTCCGCGGCGACCAACGCGCTCAGAGCCCCGATAAAAAGGCATATGGCGATCGCGTTGGGGGAGTCCGAGTCGAGGTTCATCCACTCGCCGTTTCGAGCGGCTTCGATTTTTTCCTTCGCGCTTTCGGCCTTGCCGGGGTTGTTGCCTCCCGGTTCAAAGATGCTGAAGACGATCCAGCTGATGAAAGTGCCGACAAACTGCGGAAGCGTCGTGTACACGTTCAGCACCCCGAGGTAAATTCCGGCCAGTTCACCCGTCGACGAGTGTTCGGAACCGTCATCCTCGCTGTCACTGTCATCGCGATGGTTGAGACGGAGCACGTTGAGTTCCACGTCATCGTTCCGGTCACTGGTACTGACGGGCTGATAGGTGCCGTTTCGGATACTGTTGGACGTGATCATGGTAACGGTCGACCGTGAATTGGCGGATTGTGGCATGGCAAGGCGATTGATCTCAACGCCCATAAAGGCAAACGGCGCCCAGCAGGTGACCGCCCACGGAATACCACAGATCGCAACCAGCAAGGTCGCGGAGCGGAGAGACCGCGCTAGAGGGGCGAAGATCATGGTCGCAGCGAACATGAGATGCGATATCAACCATGCCGTCTGCAGATCCGGACGGACCTTGGTGATCTTGTTCAGAACCGCAGCCACACCAGGCGGCGGCCGGGGCGTGAAGGTTGGCTTCTTATTATCTGGAGGTCGCACACCGAAGGGAAGGAGAACAGAGCTCACGAATGTAATACAGGAGAAAATGACGAGAGAAAGACTGCCAAGGCGGCCGACTTCGCCAAGGGTGTCTTTTGATTCAGCCGCTTCCTTGGGAGCTTCATATCGGAAATAAGTCTCTCCTACCCATGTGGTGCTGTAGAACAGGAAGGGAAACCAGCCTGTGGACAGTCAGCAACTTGCGAAAATTCGGGGAGCTGCCAGGGGTGGTACCGATCCAGGCCCAGAACTGAGCCCAGCAGATGGCCTGTATTCGAGGGGGCAGATTAAGGGTCGTCTTGAATAACTGGGACAGCACCTGGATGGCACCAGTCTTCCCGTCGGAGTCCCTGAGGAGCTTGTGTGTCAGCAGGAACACAAAAAGAAGACATTGGCGTATGGTATACTGACCTGGCAGAGATCAGAACTCTCTCTTTGACAGAATAGGACGTCACCAAGACCGCAAAAATCAAAGATGCGGCCGCAATCACCGTCATCTGCTTGAACTGTGTATCGCCAAGAGTCGTACCGAAGAGGCTGACCATATCAATCGAGCCTACGATATACCCAATGAGATGACCAATGGCCGTCATTCTGCTAGCTTCATGCTCTCAGTGATTGTTCAATGACTATATAGAGATCCGTCCTTACCCCATGCTGATCCCGATTGCTGTTGCGGAATTGGCAGCGTGTCAACAATCAAACTGCGGCAACATGCTTGAACTATCCAAGTCATCAGCCAAATGGTCAGCAACAGACGGAACGAATGAGACTTACCGACATTAATAGCAAAGTCCACAGCGTATATACTTAAAACGGCGACGGCAATAGTCACGCTCTTTCTCTGTACAGAAAAAAACAGAAGCCAGTCAGTAAAAAAAAAATTTCCATAGAACCAGACCACTGTGCGGCGCGATTCCACCATGAGGCGCGCTGCCACGCCGCACCTGGATCCAGTTTGGAGCATGTTTGCCCGTACCTGCGCTTCATCCTTGACAAACGTCGCCACAATCTCTGACGTCCACCCCAGAACCAGCAGGCAAGCACCGACGACTATAGAGCCCCCTATCATGAAGGGCCTCCGTCTTCCCCATTTCGAGCGCGAGCGGTCGGCAATGACACCTACGATGGGTTGCATGATCAAGCCCGACAGCGGGCCGGCGATCCAGACGAGGGAAGTCCGCGACTTCGTCAGGCCGAGCTGGAGGAGGTAGGGCGTACAGTCTGTTTCGGAGGAATACGTTAGAAAGAGAACGGCGTTAATTCCAGACCAGCAGAGACAATGTATGTACTTCGCGAAGTCTCTCACGTACAGGTCATCTCAATGCCCCAAGTAAACCTGTTCGAGCCTCGGTTCCCGTCAGTCGCATGCCATCACCATGAGACTTTCCTAGGACCAGTATTCCCCCCCAAATGCAAGATGAATCGGGGTGCAATTGAATAAATAAAGAGGGCAATGGAAAGACGCACTGTAACCCGACCAGACTGAACGTCAACAGAGCCATGCGCGTGGACTCTGTCCGCCCCTTGATGGACGGCGAGCCCACCCATGATGCGGCCTGCGGCATCGCAGCGGTATCGAGGGCAGCATGCAGTTCTGTTACTCCTCTTTGCTATCGGTTCTTGCCTCCAAAGACTGCTGTCTTGGTCTTGATCGCGGCGGCTCACGACAGTGTCTACAACCTCGTGTCTGCCCAGCAGCAGTCGTGCGCAAGCGTCGGGGCCCAACCGGATGGCTATCTCTGTTCTCCTGGGCCTCCCCGAAATACCTTTCCCAATAGCTGCAAATGTATGGTCTTTTTGTCCGTTGGATACGGCTCAAAACCGCGTTTCGCAAAGGCCAGATCCGTGGTCCGGGGTTCTTGTCGACCTGGATGGTTCGCCGTGTCGGCCACGCAAGTTACAGCTCCCAAGCTCCGATCCGAAGAGGTGATGGGCCGACGGCACGGGGATCCAGCGGGTTGCACGTTGGAAGAGAAGCCGACGAAGGCAGAAAGGAAACCCGCACGTCTCCTTGCAGTAATAATAATAATAATATGCGGAGCCAAAGAAGGACCAGAGTCCGGCCTGAGCGCTCCACGAGGTCGCCTTTTTCTGTTGCGCAGCTGCCCCCGGCTTGGCCTTGGCCCACGCGGAACGCGAGCGGACGCCGGCCCAACGCCCCGTTTTGTCGCTATCCTGGTCGGATACCGCCCAAGATAAGCGCCGCAAGATGGAGCAAGATAAGATGCGAACAGGAATAGTTGTCGTGGGTGACCTTGTCCACTTCTCAGGTATGCAATGTACCTTACATACATATTCACAAGAGCTAGGAATCAACAGTACCTACAAAGCAGGGAACCGGAGAGGTACCCCGTGCAAAAGGACATCTGGACCAGTATGGAGGACTGCAGTCTGCAGGGGCTGGCCTAGGGGATCGACACAGAGAGCGATGGACCCACGCAGGGCGAGACGAACGTTCGACCTGGACGGCCTCAGGCTCGTAACGCGTTCCTGCATGCGTCCTCCACCGAGCTCTGCTCTGCTGCTCTCTGCCTAGCTTGTCCCTGGCAATGCCCGTTGCGCGCCGTCATACTACACCTTGCAGCACTACACACAGAGGATGCACAGATACACTCCGGATCATAGAGAAATCGCATTCAGTATCGACCGACATCTATCGGAGCTGAGAGAAGAAAAACGCAGACGAAGCTGGCCTGCAGATATCGAGCAAAGATGCGCACCCGTCCCGTCAATCAACATTACCAATGCTCGCGTCCATGTAGACTCCAATGATCATGACATTCCCATGATATTCTCGTTCTGCGAACTTTCTCTCGTGCCACACAGAGCAGCCGTTTGTGTATCATCATGAAGAAAAACATAGAACCGTCCGTCGCGTTAAATTATTTGATCCCACCGGGACCGACTGACCACGAAAGCATAAAACACTTTTTTCCCTCACATCGGTTCTCGTCAATGTATCACAGATCCGACATAACCAGAACCGTCTTGCGTGACCAACCCAGGCCACGGCGTGTACAATCTACAGCCTGTTAGGAGCAGCCGACGTCAACGGCCACTGGTAGCCAGCCGCGTCGCTGAACTTGTACCCGAATGACGCGGTGAAGTCGTCAAGGACCGCAGGTCCGCGCGAACCTTGGAGCAATCGTCAGTCCGAGAACCATGTCAGAGCTCATGTCCGACCACTCACCGTAGGGATACTCCATAGGGATGATCTCCTTGTTCTCGTCCAGGTAATGCAGTAGTGGAGTGAAGATCCTCCAGCTGGCGTCGAGCTCATCGTCACGCACAAAGTTGGAGTGGTCTCCCTTCAGAGCATCCAGGATCAGCGATTCATACGCTTCGGGGATTTTCAGGTCGGAGAAACGGCGGCGGTAGGTGAGATCGAGTTCGGTGACAACCGTCTGCATAGAGAGACCAGGGAGTTTCGAGTTCATCTTGATGTAAACCGACTCGTTGGGCTGCACTCGGATGACCAGCTCGTTGCGGGGGATGTCCTTGAAGATACCCGAGGTCACGTCTCGGAACTGGATACGGATTTCTGTCTTCTGCTCATTCAGGGCTGCGGGTTGTCAGCACTGCTAATCGCGAGTAGATAATTTCCCATCGATACCTTTTCCTGCCTTGAGGATCCAGGGCACTCCGTCCCATCGCTCATTCTTGATATACGCGACCAGGGCGCAGAAGGTTGCACAGCGCGAGTCTTTGGGAACGGTGTCGTCCTCTTTGTATGCAGGCTTGCTGCCATCGAGAGACCTGCCGTACTGGCCGATAATGACATTCTTGGGTTCGATTGGATCAATTGCGCGCAGAACGCGCACCTGACAGTGAAATCAGCACTGACTATTCAACAGCAGGTTAGGAACAAGAAGCTAACCTTTTCGTCGCGAATATCCTCAGCAGAGAAAGAGATTGGACGCTCCATGGCGAGCAGTGTCAAGACCTGCAGAAGGTCTGAACTTCCGTCAGCCTCCCTTCTAAACGGGGTCATCCTTTACTAGACATACGGTTCTGCATGACATCACGGATGATGCCGAACTCATCGAAGTAACCTCCTCGACCCTCTGTACCGAATGGTTCCTTGAAAGTAATCTAGAGAATTTCGGCGTGAGCTACTGTCCACCAGCACCAGCTGGAAAGGTCGTTGCGCACCTGAACATTGTCGATGTGATGACGGTTCCAGGTAGCTCCGAAGAACTCGTTACCGAACCGCAGGATGAGGATGTTCTTGACCATCTCCTTTCCCAGGTAGTGGTCAATACGGAAGATCTCCTCTTCTTTCCAGTTGGGCTCCAGAGCCTTCTGCAGCTCGCGCGAGCTTTGGAGGTCCTTGCCGAATGGCTTCTCAACCTACGTACTGTAAGCATTGGCTCTCCTGGTCGAAAGGACAGCAGGAAATCACGGGGGACGCACAATGATGCGCGCGATGCCGTTTCTGGGGTAGCAGTTCTTCTTCAGGTGCTCAGAGACGGTGATGAAGACGGAGGGCGGGAGAGCCATGTAAAAGACTCGGTTCTGCTCCTTTCGGCCCTTCTCGAGCTCTTCGAGGTGCCTGTTGAGGTTGATGAAGGATTCGTCCTGGTCATATTGACCGGAGACGTAGGAGCAGATCTTGCAGAAGCTCTCCAGCTGCTCCTCGATCTCTCTCGTTGGAACCTTGATGTAGGATCGGACGCGCCTGATGTACTCCGAGTGGTCCATCTTCGTCCGAGCATATCCGACGATTTTGATGTCCTTGGGGAGGAACTTGTTGCGATACTGTCGCCGGTGTGAGCCGCAATGGTTCGAGGGTTCCAGGAGGATCATGTTATGGACCTACCAGACCAAAGAGTGCTGGGAACTACTTCATCGTCAGCGTTGACTCCACAGCCTCTGAACGCGGGGTGAGACGGACAGTCTTCTTCTTCGCAAGGTCGCCAGATGCCCCGAGCACGACGATGACGGTGTCATCTTTGAGCTCGACGGTGCTGGACGCGGAACCCATGTTAGCAGACCTGGTCATTCACGGTGCCGGGCGATGGCGGGGTAATGGGGAAAGGGAGCGAGGCATCCAGCTCGACGGGCGGCGAGGGGCCTCCAGCTCGAGGGCATTCTTGCCCCGGCTGCCCGTCGCCGGAGCACACGGTCGCACCTGCCATGCCGCTGTGCTCCCGCCGTCCAACGCAGCAGGCACAGAGCGCGGCGGCCAGACCGGCGAGTGATGTAAGAGACGCAAACGGCACTCGACGGACTCACCCAGCGTTCTGGCGCTCCTCCGCCTGGGTTATTGAGCTCGCCATGCTAGAATTGGACGTGTCGGCACGAGGGACAGTGGGAGACGGAGACGAGGATGCTGGGAGGAGGAGGTGTTGGGAGAGCAGGGAGAGATGGCTCATCCAGCTGTCCCGGCGGAACAGGTACTTTTTAACGCGGGAGCGCCGTTTAGCTACAGGTGGCCCAGGTCCAGGTGGGCGAGGCACGGTGGTGGGGCACGCCCGCTGCGAGGCAGAGGTGGTTCTCAATAATCTCCCACCACTCAGCTAGGTACACTCCTCCGCCGGGGGTTCCTTTGGCCTCCTCTCTGCGTCGTTGGGAGCACCGCTCACTGACTGGCTGCGGTGGGCGCTCGTGGCTTTCGATCGTTTCGTTTTTTATCCTTTTTTTTGCTCCTGCAGTTCTGCTGACCAGACCAGGATCGTACGTCTGGCCGCATTGTCCAACGACGTTGCGGGTCAGGGGGATCGAGGCCTGCCCTACCGTCAAGCGCCACTGACGGAGAAACTGGGTGCGGGCCGTGATATATTATTGCTTATGATATCAAATCGCCTTAAAGCTTACGCTGACTATGCAACCTGCAACACCTTAGCAAGCACCGTCTACACTCCACTACTCCAGATCATTTGATCTGATGGCATCCCGTGCGGGCAGTTTCGCATCCGAGTAACCGTCAAGTTTCAGCAGCTCAAGGGCAGGGTTCCTCAGAATTTCCTTCGTGTCCCCTGTCCAGATCGGTTAATGCAAGCGTTTGAACTCCGCAGACCGGAAGCAGTCCGATTATTGGTTTGCAGAGGTGGAGCTCCCTGTTCGGTGGCCGCAGTCTCACCTTGGCGACCTGGGATCCGAAGCGTTGCGTAGGGAGAGAACTATGAATGGTAAAATGCGAGGCGCAGGAGCAAAGTCTGTACAGCGGCCTGTGGGAGAGGTACGATCAGCAGGATGCGTACAGCTGCTACAGTGGGTGGACTCCGTATGCGATCGCGGAAGCATAAGACCAGATGGCAACCCCGCATAGGCATGTCACAACGAGCGCACCAGAAGCTCCAGGGAAGCCAGGGTCTCCGCTACAATCGCTCATTTGGCCAAGTCCTGTTGCCAATCGTGTCTGAAGCTCTCGCAACAGGTGAACCGTTAAATCATGAAGATGCGATACACAGACCGCCGGAGTGACTGTACGGAGTACATGGGATACAGATACACGGAGTACTGCTGTCTGGCATCTGTCAGATCATGACACACGCAGTGCCCTTCGTGGTGTGGCCCCCATCTAAGGTACCAGAGGTTCGGCGCGTCAAAGATTCAAAGGACAACCCACAGCAGCAAAACCGGCGACACGTTTTTTCCGCCTTATCCGGAGTACAGTCCATCCGTCTGAAGATCTCCTCTTGCAAAATAATACTCCGTAGTCGGCACATAAAATTGGAAATGTTGTCCCGAGCTGAGGAATCGGCATCTGTCCCTCAGTCGCCGGTAGATGACATGTGGGGCAAAGAGCTTGGATAGACTTCCAAAAAAGTGTCCCGGTCTGACAAAGTACCCATAGGGACTCCGTAACGGCGTGCCTGGGTACGGAGCACTACTTAATCGTGACAAAAAAAGTTGCGATCCTTAATAAACACTGCGTACGAAGCTATTATTCAGAAGACAAAGGTCATCAAGAGCCGAAATAGCGATCTATGCCTTTACGAGAACTGGCATGTCAATCAAAGAAGCGTAGGGCTTCGAGATTTCACAAGCGCCTTCTCGTGGGTGCTCCACGGATGACCACCGCTGGAGCTCTTTCGTCATTGTGAAGACAGAGCCTGGGACGTTTTATCGGCCACGGACTTAACCACCGGAGAAGAGCTATTCGGAGGTAGATATCGGCCTCGGACCACAGTGGTCCGGCAAAGCATGAGCAAGGCGGAAGCAAAGGCGGGAGCTTTTTGACGTCCCGAAATCGCACCACGTGTTTTTTCCGCTCCGCACCTCCCCGGTCTCGAAAAGGAATGGCTGCGTAGGTCACGGGGTCTCGGCTAGCCCTGGTGCGGGCGAACTCGCTAAGCTCCCGTTTTGGGCTAGGGCGAGCCGCACCGAACACACCTTGCACAATTGAAGATTGTGCGACTCATTTCAACCGAAGCGACGACAACCACGACAGTCCCGACAAACGACAACGGACTTTGCGGGTCAGCGCTGCCTCTCTCTCGACTTCCTTGCTTGCCCGCTGTTGCTGAGAGAAATCCGTCACCATGCCTTCGCAGCACGGCCACAGACGTGAGTGAAAACCCCAATGATGCCTCATGGGAGCGGCGGCCCGGTCTCAGGGCTTGATTATCGAGGGCCTGGGATTGAGAAGCTGCGTCAACCAAGTTGACATTAGGCGCTGACTTTTTTTTCCCTGCAGTATACGTGAAGTAAGCACTCACCGTTTTGCCCAATGTTGCTGCGTTAAGAAATGTGGATACGCGAGGTTATCAGGACGCTGGAATCGGTCAATTGCGTGGAATAATTGGAGAGCAGACGATTAATACGAGGTCATTTGCAGGGGTCGCCACCTGAGCTACCAACGCGGAAAGCGCAACACCAACCCGAACACCAGTCTGATCAAGATTGAGGGTGTGGATGACCCTAAGGCCGCCAAGTGAGTAAACGCCGTCGGTGGATCGGGTGAAGGACGAATGGCTAAGAGGGTTGTGAATATAGCTTCTACTTGGGCAAGAAGGTCGCCTTCGTCTACCGGGCAAAGCGGGAGATCCAGGGATCCAAGATCCGGGTGATCTGGGGCAAGATCACCCGGACGCACGGTATGTGGAAGATATCGGCCCCGATAAGCATGCAAGGGTCATGATATCGGAGGTCAACAAGGCAATTGCGATGGTTCAGCGCTAATTGGCACAATCACAGGCAACTCTGGTGTCGTCCGGGCGCAGTTCCGCAACAACCTCCCACCGAAGTCCTTCGGTGCGACGGTGCGCGTCATGCTGTACCCCTCCAACATCTAAAACAAGTCTCTTGACTGGCATGTGTGTTTGCTCTCTTAACGTGCAGCGCGGGAATGGAGTCAAGGGTCTAATGGAGCAAAAATTGAGGGAATGAGGTTCAGCAATGGGCGGTGTGTGGACGGACGATGGCAGGTGTTGGATGAGGCCGGGAAGCCAACCCTGACGAGCTTAAAACAACCTTTTCTTATTTCTCTACGCACGGCTATACTTTGTCAGCTCCTAGGTGACTAGAAGATGGTTTCTTCGGTTTCCACCTTGGCGAGCATGATGTGTCCTGTCTAGCAGCATCGCTTTTCCCCAAAGTGTACCATGGTCGTATGCACCAAAAAATCCATAAAATTCAACAGGCACCCCTGCGGAGCCCACATATTCCTGTCGATGGAGAGAATCCTCGCGCCCGGAAAAAAAAAAGACTGCTACATTGCGAGTATCGATATCGATGAATCCGACTGCGACCAATCCCCCAGAGTCCCGTCGCGTCCCAGCAGAAAGAACGAAATCCAGCCCGAAATTCCTGACCCAACGCAACATGGAACCAGCCGTGGAAGTATTTTGCGCAGGAACGCTAATCGCATCTCCCAACTGCAGTGCCAGACCAGAGACACTTGAGCAGTAAGATCGAGGGATCCATGCTCTCCCGCACCAGATCTCGTCCTCGTTCTGTAAACCCATTATCCTTCTCCCTCCACGGGGACCCTTCCTGGCTTTTTTGCCCGATTCAGCAAGACCTAGCATGTAGAAATCAAAATCAGTGGAACTGTAAAGTACGGAGTACAGTGCATACAAAGAAAGCAAACGCGAGCCAATTTATATATGTATATGTATAATAGTAGACAGGATCATGTCTTCTCTCAAGCAAAGCCCTACTACTACTACTACTGCTACTACTACTACTACTCGCTTATCTTATCGTCTCCCGTCACGGATGGATAACTTTTTACACCTTCCTTCGACCGACCGCCCAAGTATGCTCATACGACTAACTAATCACTTTATTAATATTAACCGCTTGATTGATGTCATTACCAAACCCACTCATGATAGATATGGATAGATAAATAGATAGATAGATAATTAGACGGTCTGCGCACGACGTTCTGATAATGACAAACGGTGAATACTGAGTGATACATGTTTACAGTGGTTAGTTAAGAAAAAAAGAGGTCAAGGCTGTTGTTTGCGGGTCTCAAGAACGTGCTTGTTTATCTAGGTACAGTACCTTAGGTGGGTAGGTACGCTGGACGTTACGTACTAATCCAGCTTATCGATTATCAACTATCTGTCTGTTGTCCGCCGGAACATACCCCCAATCTCTCTATCTGCAGCAAGCCAAAGACACAAGATGGCTGCAGGCAGGCAAGCCTGCAACTGCAGCTTGTTTTTATTAAAATGAATCAATCATAGACAGATACCTAGGTAGAGAGAGAGAGAGAGAGAGAACTACAGTACATTATGTTGTCACTAGGCTAGGCTAGATTAGATAGATAGACAAGGAAAGAAAGGCTTATTATTTAGGTATACCAATTCTGTATGTAGAGCAGAGCGGTGAAGCAGCTGTTGATCTGGTCTGGTCTGGTCTTGTCTGGTCTGATCAGGCTGAGCCTTGCGGCAGGAATATTTAGATAAGGTAGGTAGGTAAGGCACGTAGGCAGCTAAGGTGCAGAAAGAGCTGCTCAAATTTGTTCTAGATAAGAATTAATTTCTCGATTGCCTTTGCAATTCCAGTAATATATATATATATATATATATATACATTCGGGTAAGTACGTATCTACTGTTGAGAGGTAGGAGGTAAGTAAGTAACCTATGTAGGTAGGTAGGTAGGTAGAGGTACTAGTCCTATTTTTTTTTCTCTTCGTGGAATTAGGTTAGGTACCTAGCTAGCTACGTCTCTCATCCAAGCATAGCCACAAGCAATATTTCTCTTTGTACTGTACCTCAGTAAGGAGTTTATCTTTGTTGGGAAGTACCGGCATGATCCCCGTCCCATGCGGTCGGGTCGGGGTCGGGATCGGGGATGCACTATACATGCATATACTCCGTATATCGATTCGAGAAGGACCCAGATCAGTTGGACGTCTTCCCCTTTCCCGACGGATCGGAAGTATGTACATGTGGACTGCACCAGGGTCAGGGATCCGGGGATTGCATCCCGCACGCCGTCAAGCAGGGGAAGACGCCTCTAGTCGGGCTTTCAATTCTGCTTTTACTATATTCCAACATCCATCCAACATCCAACATCTGCGGAGTTGCGTTCCGCGAAGGAGAGACTACGTAAGACCCGTCGGCAGGCGGGACCTGAATGCTCCGTAAACTCCACTTTTCATTATCGACACTGGAGCTTCGGCGTCCCGACGTCCCGCTGCGCGCACAGATGCGCCGTCCGCTTCCCCAGAAGGCAAGGGGACGGTCGAGGACGGAGGCGGCGCTGTCACGTCTGGGAGTCGGCCAATTGGAAGGCCGCGGATGCCTCAGCAGAGGGCTAGCAGTGCCCGCCGTCCGGTCCATGTGGCATCCGCATGTCTCTGGACGTATCGTGTTCCGTTTTGGTCAGCCGTGACCGGTCGGTTGTGCGGTCGGTTTGCGGGGGTGCCGCGGGGTGTTCTCACGGTCTCGAGAAGGTTGTCGAGAGGCGGGGGGTCTGTTGCAACGCGCAGGAGAGAGGTGTGGAGACATGGAGTGGACTGGAGTGATGTGATTTCCGTGCGAGGAGTCCATGATCCCGTCGATTGGAATGTCATCAGAATGCAGGCCTGGGCGAGGACGGGACATGGGAACGTCAGCAGCGGGCTGGCGCAAAGCCTAACCGTCTCTCTTCACCACCTCGTCGCACGCGATGCACAGATTGGCGGGCACGGGCAGAGGAACCCCGGATCGAGGATGCCGTGGCCGGCTGGCCTGTGCGGCGGCCAGGGCGTCGATCGGCCGTAGGGCTTGGTGCTGGTGGCTGGACGCTCAACGGTGCGCCGCCGCAGCATCGAGGACGGCCTGGATAGCGATCGTAGACGCTGTCCGGGACTTGGCCGCATCGCCCAGACACGCCGTCGGGTGACCCGGCGGGATATCGAGACAGCGTGCCTGGATGGAGGAGACGGCTGACGCAGCTGGTTCGACGGGCTTCGATCCCATGTGGCCCCGATGCGGACGCGTCCCGCGGATGTCTCGCTTTATTTTTATCTCCAGCGGCCCCTCATGTGTCGTCGTCACCCGCTGATATACCGGCCCTGGGCCCTCGTCGCCCTCCCCGGCCCGCGTCCGCTTCCCCTCGCTCCTGGAAGGAAGAAAAGAGCCTCCATCCTCCGCCTTCGTTTGTGCTGCTCCCGGATCGTCCTGCTGTTGTGACTGATTGCGCTGCTGCTACGGCGCCCACTCTCGTTCTTGTCGATCATCTGCGGACAGGCATCCTGATTTCCATTCGTTCCACGCCCACTCTGAGACACTGCCGCGTCCGCCCGCCTCAGAAGCCAGGACATCTGTCCACCCCATCCCGACGTGGCCAGGAACAGCCGCATCCATCGACCGCGAGCACTTTGCATCGCATCCTCTCTCTCTCTCTCTCTCTCTCCAGATCAGTCCATTGTCTTTGATCTTGCATTTCTCTCGTGTTGCATCGTTCTGCTATCCCTCCCCTCGGACGCTCGTGCCACTTCGATCGCTCCACCCCAAGATAAAAAAAGATAAAAGCGGATCCCCTGGCCGCACGAGAAGCTGTCTGTGACAGCAAATCCCTTGGCCGCTCCTAGGCCATCTGGGTCGCGCTCCACCGACCGGCCGTCCCCTAGCTCGAGGAAATCGCAAGCCTTCCCGACCGCTTATCAGGCCGCTAGCCCGGCTGCTGCTGCCATAAAGATGGCGCCCTCCCAGGCCGGAGAGTCCACGAAGCGAGGCCGCGGGCTCAGCTTCGGCAGCCCCAAGTCGGACAGGTCGCGCCGGTCCAGCGGCTCCGGACAGAAGATCTCGCTCGTGGAAACGCCCGAGGAGAAGGCCAAGCGCACGCTGCACACCAAAGCGGACCCGACCGTCGCCATGAACGAGGCTCAGCCAGGTGCGTCGTGCGGACTCCCGGTCGGATGCGTCGTTGGAAACTAACCCGCTCGCCAGCTGCGGTCGCGTTGGAGAAGTCGAATCTGGGGTCGCTGCGGGGGATGACGTTTAAAGATCGCTTTGGCAATGTGATCAGTACGTTGCTGCGGCCCGACACTTCAATCGCTCATCGTTCCGGTGAAATATCCACTGACGCTTGGTCTTCACAGCGGATCCGGATCTCTCCAACCCAACCCGCCATCGATTCGAGCGCCCGCTGGAGACCATCCGCTCTTTCGAGGCTGCGATCGAAGAGAGCTACAACAGCAGACGGGCGTCGTATGTGCCAACAGGTAATCGTCAACCACGCTCCCAGTCAGCGTAGATGCTGACGCTACACTAGAAGACCAATCCAACGGCGCGCCTAGTCGACGAGGCAGCTACGTCGGGGGTGAGCAACCCTGCTACCCTGCAGTTGGATCAGTTTCTAGACTGCATCTCTCGTTCATTGGGACTAATCTCTATACAGGACAAAGTGGCGGATACGGGCACTCCAACAAAGGATACTACGACCAAGGCGGCTACTACGGACGGGGGCACCAGTCGCGGCCGGACAGCTACGTCGATAACTACGGTTCCAACTCCCAACACCACAACTCAAATTACAACTCAAATTCATACTACCAATACAACAACCACGGCGGACGCCAGCGGCAGCATCAACCGTACGGGAACAGCGGGCACAACTTTTATCCCCAGCAGGGATATCAGAAGTCGTACGACAACGTCACTGCGGCGTCGGGATCGGGCTCTGGGAGCAACGGCACCGACCAGTGGGGCAACTCCACCGATCCGAGCTCGGTGAACAGCTCCCTGGACCGCTTACAACAGCAACAGCAGCAGCAGCAGCAGCAGCAGCAAGAGAAGCAGTTTGCGGACACGTACGGCTTCAACGGGTTCGGTGCCGGACCGGAGCTCGACTACAGTTCGCACCTCTCGCCGAGCAGCACGCAGAATCCTGGCCCAAACGGCAATCAGGGATATGCGTACAACGGCGCTGGTCAAGGAGGTGGCTACCAGCAGGGTGCGCCGGCCAGAGACCCCAACTCGGGCGGCCCCGTTGGCGGGACGCTGCGGAAGAATCCAGTCAACGATTCCGACGCAGGCGAGAAGCGGAAGAGTTGGTTCAAGAAACGATTTAGCAAGAGCTGAATCTGTTTCTTTTTGTACGGATATACTACTACCTCGTACCTACTGAGGCTTGAAGCTGGGTTCGGATCGGAGTTTTTGGTGCATGAGGGTGTTCCCTTTCAACACTCTCTTTCCTTATCTATTGGTTTCAAATGTCTCCCTCTCTGCTACTCTTGACATAGACGAGGTTACGACACATCCAGGCTGATGGACGGAAATAATGGGTTTACAACCGGGCTGCTTGACCGGCGGAGTAGCAGCCTCTTTTTTTTTTTCTTACACACATGTACTGTATGGCAAGGCAAGGAAACGGACTGGTATCTTCATTCCTGGGTGGAACGTATGGGATAATTGGCATCAACATGTATGATATCATCGTCGCCGTGAATAGCTATTGGTTTTCTTCATCTTTTTCTTTGTCTCACTCTCAGCGGGGGAACCAATAGCCTCTCCTCTCCTCTCTGCGAGGAATCGAAGGTTTTTTGCATTCTTTTCCTATTATGTTTACTATTTCTCCTGATGTGTGGTAAATAAAATCTCTGTTTATTTACACCGGAACTGCGCTGAGCGGGAATGGGATCGTTTCTGAAATTCCAAGGAAGGAAGACCTTATCTTTTTTCTGTAAGGGTCCGATCCGGTTAAAGCGATAAAGTAATGAGTGGATAAATGATAAAATGAGGTAATAGTTTTACTCGTTACGATGGGTAGATGTTTTTTCTCCCCTCCCCTTCTTCTCCATGCAAACCTTGAGATGGAGTTTTTTTTTCTGGTTCCAAGGTTTCCAAGGTTTTTTCTTCCAGGCCCCATGGAGGTCTTCTAGGTTTCCGCGCAGACTGCAGGTGGGGGGATATAAGGTTAACAACCAAACGCCAACAACAGCAACAAAGGTCAAGGAAAGGAAGAAGCGGGGAAAAAAAAGTGAAGTAAAAGCAAAAGTCCCAAGGACCTAAGTTTACTTACTCAGGCAGCTTCTTTGACTTGTTTGACTTGCTGCTTAATAATTAGTTAATTATTATTTGACTTTACTTCAGAGGTTAGGTTAGGTTAAGTAGGTAGGTAGGTAGTCGGGATTTGAACTTGTGCGTCGTTCATCTCATCAGCATCGATCGGCGTCGCGCCGCATCGCATTCGAATGATCTACGTTGCATTGCGTTGAGCTTGCTTGCTTGCATTGGGTTTAGGATTAGGTTCGGGTTTCCGCTGAAGTATGCAGTGCTTGGTCCTGTTTATTATTTTTTTTATTTTTTTCCTTTATTTAGATACCGCCTGCGCAGTACATAGTGCATAGCGCGTCAGGTAGGTAGATAGGTAGGCAGGCGTTGGCAAGGCAAGGCAAGGTTGGGTCGTTTTAAATCCGACTGGAATTCCTTTTTTTTTTTTTTAAAAAAAAAGGGATTATTTTGTTTGCACGACGTCAGTCAGTGAGGCGGGGGCGGGGGCGGAGGGGAAGCAGATGGAGATGGAGAGGGAGATGGGAGAGAGACCTTTTTTAAACTTCTATCTTGGATTATTCTATTTTTAAAAGCCCGGAGGCAAGTTGGATAGGGACAGGAACGGGACAGGTCAGGACGGGTTAGAGGAGAACGATTAACTGACAAAAAAAAGTTGAGGGGCCCTAGCATAAATAAAATTAAGCACCTATATCATATATGGCTGTATGGTATGTATCGACCACAATAGAACGTAGGAATAAGAAACATAAGTGGGAATCTTAACAGGAACGAGAACGAGAATAGTTCAATCGATTGACCAATCAGTCAGTCGAAACGAAGCGGGAATCATCATCCATCTCATCGACACCACGAGACTCTGAACACATTCTTCTGGGGTATACACACGTCCTTCCCACTCGCATCGGGAAGGGAAACGGTAACATGACGTCCGGGGTGGGATCTACTTCCTCCCCAGGATCTTGTTCTTCAACTTATCAGCCAGCCCCTCGTACGCGACGGAGCTGCGCTTCTCCTTCTCTTTGTCCTTCTTGTCTTTTTCCTTGTCCTTGGATTTCTTGTGTTCCGCTTCGATGTGGACGTTGCCTTGGCCGCCGCGCTGGATGTAGGTTTTATAAGTTAATATCGCGTTTTGCAGATATAAGGAAAAAAAAAAGGACAGAGCAGATGCTAGGATGCATACCCCAGTGTGGTAGTCGTTATCGGTTGACTCGCGAATGGCAATTTCAGGGATGACGTCCGTGTCATGGGGCTGCTTGGCTGGGGGGATGTGCGGGGAGCCGATGTTGCCTGCGCCGCCGCGCTGGAGAGCAGAAATATGTCAGCGCCTACATATTATACACATATGTATATTTTATTTCGAGAGAAGAAACTCACCCCAGCTGAATAGGCCCCGTCGCCTTGGTCGCCGACCGGTCCCTCGCGGACGATCTCGCCGTCTACATATCTGTCGAAGCCAAATGTCAGATAGACTGTTATGTCATCCCCAGGTATGTAGATCGGACGATTCATGAGGTTTGGGAATTTCAAGAGATAGGGATTGGGAAGGTAATCACGTACGGGGTGGAGTCGGCACCGATATTGCCTTGGCCTGGATGGATGGATCGGATTCAATTAGTTCACCGACCAATGAATCCGTAGGAGATGCAGTAGATCATCAAAAAGTATAAAAAACGAGAATGAGAAGTACTGCATACCTCCTCTTCCATGGGAGACAATTGGCTCGTTTTCGCCCATCTCGCGTTCCGTAGCGTCGCGATTGTCGACTTATCAATCATCAAGCAGGAGGAGCGCCTTGTCAAAAGCAGCAATGTTAGCGATTTCTCTTTCGACAACGGCATGAGGCAGCTGAAAGCCCAAGGAGTATTTGAAATCAGGTACAGAATCAGCAGAAAATAGTAAACATAACCCAGGCAGAATCGCGGGTCCTTCTCTGATTTGTTTCTCCCATGAATATGGAAGTGAAGTAGCCACGAAGCGAATCACGCCATGCAATGTCACGCTAAGCCAGCTGGGCGGCGGCACGAAAGGAAAAAGCAACTGCGCCACTCTCGCTCCCGTCTTTGTCTGGAAACTGGTTGCGCGGAATTCCAGCCCTGTGCCCTCCTCCTCGCTGTGCCAATGTCAATCCCCTGACTCATCTTTGGTTGTGTGACACGCCCTCCCGTTTCCTATCTTATCTGCGACTCCGGCTCGGATGACGAGAAAGTATATCTAATGCGCTATCACTACCGGGAACGGTGACTCGCGGCACGCGGATATTCTTGTTTTCGCATCGCAGGCCGGGTGAGAAGACAGGTGAGAGACAAGAACAGGATGAGAGGAAGCGCCAGCTGGACGGGGATCGCGAGCATGCGCAAGTGCTATGACGTGCGTATGGACTCGTCGCGTGGCATCGTACGATAGATAGTACACGCCAGGGAACGAACAAGATGACGCTCAAGCAAATCCACATACCTCAATTGAATCAGAACAGCGCAGAAACGCTGAAGAGGTCCAATGCGGGATGAAAAACGGATGGTTGGAGAAAGCTGGCAGGATGGTTTCACGGCAGGAGGGCATGGGGGTTTTTAAAGGACTAGGTACAATGCTACCTTTCAACGGGACCAGGCAGGACGCGGTCTGGGCGGTTCCGCTCCCCGGCCCCAGAGCCCCAACGCGGGCATCAGGGGACCGCGGGCGGACGGGCATGGCAGCCTGAACCAGCGACGCCTGCCAGGATGACTCGACGAGGTCGAGGTCGATGGAGGGGGGAGGCGTGCTGATAAGATAAGGCCGCGGACGGCGCGCTGGTTGGCCCGCGCCGCGCACTGACTAAGACGTCCACCGATCGCGGCGCCCGCCAAGCCGCTTGGCGCGCCGGCTCAGCTGACCCGTGCGTGCTTCTCGCCCGGTCCGAAGCCAGCATGTTTTTCGCAGCCACAGGAACTGTCCCAAAAGGTATACGTATCTTCAAGCTTCGAACTGGCGCAAAATACAGGTCTTTGGCAGTGACTCTACAGTATAGCTGAACACAACGCACAACGTACATGATTAGGCTACTAACAGGCATTTCACCATGCCTCCCACGAGTCTCGGTCAAGGAACGACTGTCGTCCACCTCGAACGTACATACGCCTAACCTCTCTTTTGCTCCTCCACAGGGCCTCCGGTTGTCGGCAGGCCCATGAAGATCTTGAACGCGTCGTAGCTGCGCATCGTCCGGGTCAGTGCCTCTCTCGTAGACAACACAGGGGATACAGGCAGGTGCATACATCATCCATTGCAAGCCGGTCTGCACACAGTCGCAAGTCAGCTTCTTGTCGTTCGGGATGCGGGCATCAGATTTTACTCACCAGAGTTCCAATCATGACAATTCGGACGACCAGGCCGTTCCACAGGCCCATGAAGCCGATGTCCTTGTAGATCCGGCTCATCGCCGCCCCGAACGGCTCCCCCGGTAGCCGGTTGGCGTTCAGCTTGCTCACCATCACGTCCGCCGGGTGCGACACGATCGCGCACAGGATGCCGGCCAGGTACCCGCCCGCGAAGGCCACCGCCGTCTGCGCGCCCTTGTTGTAGTCCGACTTGCGGCCCGGAAGCGCCTTGTAGATCTGCTCCACGATCGTCTCAAACGACGCAAACTTCATCATCGTGTACGGGATCTGCCGGCCCCACAGGGGATAGAGACCCTTGAAGAGGCTACCTCCGGTCAGCACCACGCAGCGTCTTCTGTAGATGGACGGAGCTCACCCTGCCGTGCCCTCCTTTCCAGTGATGGTTGTGATCCCGGCGAAGGTTCCGGTGGTGAACGGCGGGATGGTGGTCTGCATCCGCACCTTGACGGCCTCGAACGGGCAGAGCGCGACATCCGCAATAAACTCCGCCGATGCGCTGGCGGTCAGGTACAGAGAGGTCTTCCAGCGGCGGGCTCTCTCCTCTCCGACGATGTCGCTGTAGAACTTTTTGAAAAACTCATAGCCGCCGTATTTGAACGCTCCTTGCGCCTGTCATCCGACATCAGTGCAGGCTTTGTTTAGCTGCAACGGCCAGACTCACGCTGTATCCGAAGAACGTCGGGCTCCAGCCGGTGAAGACCCCGCGCAGACCCTCCGCGCGGCTGATCTTGGCCCAGGCCTCAAAGTTGCCTTTGTACAGGTTGGGGTCGACCTGGAGTCGACATTTGACAAGGTCCAGCGGCGTCACCGCCGTGTGTGTCAAGCCCTAGCGGACGATTGGTCTCACGATCTCATAAATAAACAGAGTGAGACGGCAAATGAGCGAACCAAAGAAAAAAAAGGAAAGGGGAAAAAAAGGCAGAGCATCAATATTTTCCCGATAATATGCTTCCGATGTCTACACATCAAGAACTGGCCATGTACTTACGCAGGCCAACAGGCCACCAAACGTGCATGCCACGTAGTACTTGAACGAGTACATCTCTATCTTGCCAGTTGTAGCCTGAGCCTTCTGGCTCGCAGCGTTGTATTTCTCCTTTGTGGTCTCAACCGCGCTCCACGCGGGGAAAGGGTTCCGCTTCGTTGAAGCCGGCGCAGCCGGACGCGGAGGCTGCGTCCTGGATCGAGTCAGAGGGTGCTGAGGCGCGAAGACGCCGGCAATGACTCCCTGCGAAGGGAACATGATGGACATCTTCAGTGTCTGTCAACGATTAGATGTGTGCCCAGCAAAGATTGCCCGGTTGCGGTGATGGCAGACAGTTGTGCTCTGACAGAGTCGCTGAGAAAACAATATATATCGACGTTCTATTATCTAATACAGCTGCGAAGCTGCTCCGGCTACTTGTGACGCTGTCCTAGCAGGTCGGGACGGTGAAAGCTGTCAGATTAGTCCGTGAAGACTCGTAAACAATGACAACAATCAAGTCCCATCTAATATGATGACTCAACAAAGATGAGGGGATGGATAGTCTGGACGAGGCCTGCTGGATATGATGACCGGAAGATGTGGAGAGAGCAGAGCAGTGACGTCTTCGGCATGAGACGGCGAGACGCGGACCCGCCTCGCTACCGGCGCTAGCACTCCTGACCTGATCCAGATCGCCCTACCGCCCGGCAAGGCGGTATCGATAAAAAAGTAACCTCGCGCTGCTCTGCAGGGAGGACGACAAACAGCGGGCGCGAGCATCGGCCGCGCAAAGTCGATAAATTTCACCTTTTCCTGCATCAATTACTGTTTATTTTTCTGCGATCCATTGGGATATCATCTCCCCACTCAACAGAGCAACTGTTATGTGCAGTGTTCCGTTCGAAAGCTCGGCCCCGCGATAGATCTACCTCACTTTACTCCGCGATCTTGCTGAGAGCTCGTATCTTTCGTTCGGACAGAATCAGATATGGCGTCGTACGTGTCTGCTGGCGAGACATATGCTAGCCAGAGCCTTGCGAACGGAGTTTCCGCTCCTGCGCAGGCCAACTGGGCAGACAAGTACCGCGGGGTAAGTCGCATTTCAGTCCTTTTTGCAGCTACCGGCTCCACCATTCCGACGACACATCGATCTCCCGCAGGCCTCTCTTATATGTTCCCATATTTCAACCCCGATATCAGCTCAACTGACTTTTTGGGCTTTAGGCAACAGTAGAAGACCTCGACCCACCCCCCGCCCTCTCCGTCTCTCCCAACGACCCCATCTCCTCCGCCCTCCTCGCCGCCTACGAGCGCGACTACACCCATCTCACCGTCATCTCCTCCACCAGCCGCTCCCTCCTGGGCTACCTGAGCATCCCGCGCCTTAAGACCCTCCTCCAGGAAGGGACGGTCAAGGAGTCGGACCCCGTCTCGGCCGCCATGCTGCGCTTCAACCGCAAGCGGGGCAACGTGTACCACGTCATCACGATGGAGACGCCGCTCGAGGAGCTGGAGCGCTTCTTCGAGGGCGAGATCGGAGGCACGAGGCGCGAGAAGCAGGATTTTGCGGTCGTCACGGATGCGAGTCGCAAGTTTGTGCTGGGCGTCGCGACCAAGGCGGATCTGGAGGAGTTTGTGAAGAGGAGGCCGGCGTGATTATTATTATTTCTTCCTCAATTTTCCACTAGATTGGGTGATTTAGGATCCTAGAAGTGATGTGTTTCCGGGACGTTGGGCGAATGATGAATCTTCTTTTCCGATTAGTTCATGAGCGAGAGATTTCCCCCGTTCGGTCACCCTTTTATTATCCCGCTTAGATACCAGCGACGTTTCCCGCTTCCTGGTCTTGTACATGTCTGGAATAATAAAGTCGCAAGGGGACTTGGGGTGTTCGGAGTAACTTCGGATCAAAAAGGAAGTAATCGCGGGCAGCGAGGGTCTTGATTCAACACGAGTTTCTGTTCCATAGGTTGTGGGTGCAGCGGGATTAATACCCAGATCAATACATACAGACCGCTCGTAGTAAATGAAATGAATGAACGACCCCTGAAGCCCATACCAGCCCAGCCCATCATATCCAGACCCGTAGGACACGTCTCCAATTGTTCGAATCATTCATAACCATCAATACTCATTTTCGCTAAACCTGGATAATAACGATAACAATATCACACGAAGAACCATACTCCCATGTACGACGCCACCATACGACAACAGATAAAATAAAAAGCAAACAGAAACGCAGTATCATAACTCTGAGCCTGTCTTCCTTCATTACTTCCTTCTTTCCGGCCCAGCTTTTGTTTTTGTTTTTTGTTCTGGATAGAGACAAGACACCTTTTTACTGTGCCTTCTTTTCTCTCCTCTTCTGCTCCGCTAGCCTCTCGCCCTGGTCCTCCTTCCACGCCACGACGATGTACGCGACCAGAACCGCGTTGGCGGTGATGGCGGCGGTGATGCCTCCGAATGTTGTGTTTCCTGGGTTGGGGGGTTGAGGTTTAGAGTTTGTTCATGGACATAAAATAAGGGAAGTGGACTGATTGATAGGTCCGATGTAGGTAAAATGGGGGAATTTGCAGGAGTAGGCTCGTTTGTAAAACAAAGAACGAATATATGTCTTCTTGCTAGCAGAGAGAACCGAAGGCGAAAAGATGTTACGACATACATCGACGTCCAGGATATGACAATGACATTGATGGAAGGAACGGGGTAGAAGTGCACAATTCAAGATGATGACTTACCTTTGAAGATACTATCCACAGTCAAGAAATACATACCGATCGGAAGGGCAATCATCGCGGCCGTGAAGCCGAGAAGTTTATATATTACCTGTCTGGATCACGTGGAAAATGCAGAAGTCAGTATATAAACGCAAAGCACACAACTTTCTTGCAGACCAAGCGCAATTATATTGATACATATATATCTCACACTTGGCAAATTGGAAATATGTAGGGTAGGTGTCGACGCCGCAGGATGAAAAAGACAAATCACAATCAGAACAATTACTTACGCAGGAACAGCAGGTGTGACATCAGAGGGAGCTTGAGGCTTTTCCGTAGTAGGGGCATCTTTTTCAGAGTAGGATTGGGCCTGGTGACGGCGAGTTGCCATATTTCCCTAATCCTGTTTGCGGTGTTTAGGACACGTAGCAAGAGAGGTGTTGAAAATGTTGAGATGGCTAAGACGTGTAGATAATCAGCAGGCTGGGTGTATCGCTTAACAAGAGTGGCTTTTCTCTATTACTTTCGTTAAGAGTCTTGCCGGGGATGGTTTAAAGTCAGATCGTACAGTAGTATCTGGGATGCGGAGTGCAGGATGTCGCGTGGAAGCTTGGCTCCAGCGAGGTCGGGAGACGGCATCTGATTGGTCGAAGCCGTATTCAACCATGAGCTTCGAGGAAACGATCTCCCCTTCATCACCTTATGGAAGAGGCGTAATTGAAACTCCAATTCTGTAAAACGTTTCAATTAGAAAAGCTTAGAATTATTCAAGCACAAAAATCCCGGGACAGTCCTAGAGGCTGATGTTGAGGAGAATTAGCGTGGTAAGACTAGACTAACATGAAGGCAACCACCTGAGCATCTGCACTTTTATGAACCAACTACTAATCACCTAGAGGTAGATACTACTAGAAGGAGAATCAAAAAGCTCACACCCGGGGGGTGCTGCGAAAACCCCGCCTCTACCTTCTTGGTCTGTTAGCAGTATTGGTAATCAGCACTGCTGCAACTTTCTGATCCGAGGCAGGGTTGTACATGCCTGGAGGTAGGAGTTATGGTCTGTTAGCAGGAATATTGGTAATTACCTCACCGCTGCAACCATTATTTATTCTACCTCGAGGGTTGCCTTGTGCTGGCAGGGGTTGGGGCAGTTCGCATTCTAACATGCAGGCCAACTTGGTGGCCACTGTTTGTCCGCTGAGCTAAGAAGTCCGGGGTTCTACTTGCTGAGTTAGGTTGTGAGTGGCATATATGGGTCTTGCTAGGGGGTTCTCCCGTAAGGAGCGTGCGACGGTAGCAACCGGACCATTCCAGGTTCTCCCAGAGGTTGAATGGCGTGACAGGTATGTACTCAGTATTGGGCATTCAGTGAACTATTCAAGGTAAAAGGGATTCTAATTGTTCTGTCTAGGCTGAAAAAAAGAAAATGGATGCCTTTTTGATGCTGTGATAGTACAACATACAACAAATACTGCCATCTAACAGATATATTACACATTTACTGTACCTCTATTCTGAGGAACAGCTCCTCAAATCGTCATTGATGTCGTAAATCTTTTTTAAGAGACTTATTCCTCAAAATACCTCCAATCCTAAAGAAGACTGCAATACTGCTGCAGGTACACGCTGTATATGTCCTATCATTCAAGAGTATCAAGACGTTGAGCGCCGCGCCTTATCATGGAATAGTATATTAGCTACCTGCTCCAGCACAGTCACCCTGCATCTAAACCAGAGGCCAGCTGACACGCATTTATATCCCCTATGGGTTCCTTCGCCAGGAATGCACGAATCTGGATATGCGAGCCGTCGGCTCAATATTATTGTGCGTCATAACAAGATCGGTAGTTTTGTACTCTTAATTTTAGGCCGAGTGGAGGATAGAAGATGTTCTGCATAGACCTTAGGCTGTGTATAATGCATGAATTTAATATATCGCTCTTGTAAGTTAGGTATCTATATTAATTCATTGACTCTATGACGTTCTGGAGCGAAAGTTGGACCAGCTCTTTACCCTTTCCCTCTAACATCAGTTGTAGAATTACAGAAGAACAGATGCTGATGAGGTTTATCCAGGTCAGAGAAAGAAGTAAAAGATGTGAATACACATATCTAAATTTTCATTCCCTCAAGCCAGATATATTCTTGGCTATATTTTTGAAAGTCACAGGAACCAAAGTTTTAGACAAATGGAGCCTAGTTGACTTTGAACATTTGAACCTGGCGGTGTGAATTAATACTGCTAATGCTTCAAATACATCCACCACGATCTATTCCGCTAAGTAGTCCCCACAGAGATACCTTCAAAACTGCTTGGCTGGAGGTGTTGTACAGAACTGACATGGCGGCAAAGCAGCAATAGGGCACTATGAAGAACACAAAGTAACAGGAGGCTGAGTATCTATGACCTCAGTAGGGCAATAGCCATTTAGCATTTTGCTCAAAGTGAAAATTTGAGATAAATGAGTTGACAGTAAACCAAGCTCTCTGGATGCCCCATGATGAAAATGTGAATTCTCTGTCCTTAGAGTCAAGCACATTTCTAGGAGCATGAATGAATTTTTCTTTAGTTGGTTCCAAGTATTGTCCTCGGAATCAAGGTTATTTGCCCTGGCTGTGTCTGCTTCTCTTGACCACATTCAAGTCAGTTTGCCTCTTTTCAGCCTGGACACCTGATTATAAATGTCTCCGTGTACCAGATACTGACTCCTATTGCTAAGTAGAATGTACTAATCTAGGTACACACATCCAGGTTCCTTTTGTGTTGAGCCAAGGGACTAACGCATTTGCGGCTTACACTCCTCTCACATATGCTTATCTTTTGCACATCTTGCTTTGTTCAGCAGTATGTAATCAGGTCTACAATTCAGATCCAGGTCTATTTTGGCACAATATTGTGTGACCTTCCTTGCTATTGTTGATATGTGAATGAGCAGCTTCTGAGGTCTCCATTGCCTTGAATGCCCTACGCGCCTTTTCCATTTAAGGCAGATTATATTCATCACGTGACTATGATGCGCGTGGGCGCGATCTCAACGCGCCAAGAAGCGCAGATGGATGCCGCATCATGGATTTTATTTCTGGGGTCGCTTGTGTCCGAGACCCTGTCCTGCTTCCCTTTCTACTCCTCCCTCCGAGCTCATGGCATGACTCTCATATCTGAAAATACAATGGAGGAGTCAGTGCCCGATACCCCAGTTAGGGGCCAGAAGATTGTCCAGGGCACTCCCAACTCTAGTGTTGTAGATGATCCGGAGTATGAGACGGTCGCCACTGTTCCCGTCCAGAACCAGCTGCCTGCAACACAACCACTCACACCTTCTCAACATTTAACACAGCCTACGCAGATCATCGAGAGACCGTCATCCGACCCCAAAAGTTCCGTCGTCCAAGTTGCCGCTTCTTCTCCGATCCATCCCTCTCCTCGTCCTCTCCAGCGGAGCGGCATTCTCGCAAATGTCATGGCTCCCAGCGGGACACGATTCTGTCCGCCTTCAACGGTAGGACCTGCGAAGCGAGCGCCTGTCATAGATCTCGATGACGACGGGCCAACATACCGTGGTGGATCTTCTGATGAGGAGGATATCCACAACACTAGGACCACAGACATCAGACCTTCAACGTTCACCAAGTCTTCGCGGAGCCCTGACAAGGTCTTGGAATCTCCTGTTGGTGCGAGCAGCGCCATGGATAGGTTCAGAGAGATCACATCATCTGCCATTTACAATCCAAACGGAAAACGCACCGCGACTCAGATGGGCTCTACGTCCAGCGGTGGTCCGGTCAAAAAGCCTCGCCAGGACGTCCCCTCTCGCGCTCAGCCTGTACAAGCCAACATCTCAACGCTTGCAGATATCGATGACTACCAGACTCGAGTCAAGGTGGAAAGGATGTTAAAAGTGTTGCCTCACAAGTCCGTCCACACTTGCGTAGAGGCTCTCCTTCTAAAACGGGGCAATTATGAAAGCGCCTTGGATTACCTTGCGACAGCTGAAGAGCAAAGTGAGAAAGGACAATCTGAGAAGGTTGTCTCCTCTGACGATGAACTGAGCATGGATCTCAAGCCATCACCCATGGCCCCGGCTAAGCAACAGATCAAAGCACGCGGCAGGATCCAGGATAAGTGGTCGTCCGTGCACATGCAAAATCTGTCGAGCCAGAAGAAACAAAGCGATCAGGACGAGTCTAAACCACGCCGGCGCTTGATAAGAGGGCCCAGGAACCGCGCTCCCTCCCCCGTCAGCTCTGCCCGTTCCGAAAGCACTACGCCAAAGAACCCCGGTCGACTTATCCGGGGTAGAAAACCATCTCCTACACGCTCAGAGTCTCCAGAAGCAGTTGAGCTCCCTTCGGATGATTCTGATTCCGGCGTTGAGCAAGCAGCGGAAGATGGTGAGCGGGAAACAAAGGTCCTTAAATTCTTTAACACCTGTACCGTTTCCGAACTCGCGGATATTGCTGCCACATCTGAGGAGTTGGCGAGCATTGTCATTTCACACCGGCCATTTTCATCTTTGGAGGAAGTTCGTGCTGTCACCAGCGACAGTGAGGAGACAAGTTTGAAAGCAAAGAGCGGCAGGGGCCGCAAGGCAAAGAAGCCAATCGGGGATAAAATCGTTGACAAGTGCCTGGATATGTGGACTGGGTATGAGGCTGTTGACGCTCTTGTTTCGCAATGCGAAGCTCTTGGGAAACCAATCGCCGCGGAGATGAAGAAATGGGGCGTCGACATCTTCGGCAAGCGAGACGGTGAGGTAGACCTAGTCTCGTTGGATAAATGCGAATCTCACGATTCTGGTATCGGTACTCCAGCAAGCCAGCGCTCTGATGAGGACAGCGATCTTCCTGCCGCTGCTGGGTTGCGCAAGACTCGATTCATCGGGCAGCCAGCAATCATGAGCAAGTCGTTAAAGATGAAGGACTATCAGATCGTCGGAATAAACTGGCTCGCCTTGCTCTTTGAAAAGGAGCTGAGCTGCATTTTGGCAGATGATATGGGTTTGGGTAAGACATGCCAGGTCATTGCGTTCCTAGCGCACCTGTATGAGAAAGGTATCAAAGGGCCTCATCTTGTCGTTGTTCCTTCATCTACGCTGGAGAACTGGCTCCGTGAATTCAAGAATTTCTGTCCCACACTCTCGGTTATGCCATACTATGCAGGACAGGCCGAACGAGCGGAAATCCGAGAGACAATTGAAGAGAACCTGGACAATATCAACGTCGTCATTACGACTTACACCATTGCGAAGGCCAAGGTTGATGCACACTTCCTCCGGAACCTAGACTTCTGTGTCTGTGTCTATGATGAAGGACACATGTTGAAGAGCAGCACATCGGTTCTCTATGAGAAACTGATTCGCATCCCGGCCCGTTTCAGACTTCTTCTGACCGGCACTCCGCTACAGAACAATCTCCAGGAATTAGCTTCGTTGTTAGGGTTTATCTTGCCCAAGGTTTTCAAGGAACGCAAGGACGATCTTCAGTACGTTTTCGCTAACAAGGCGAAGACCGTTGACGAGTCCCACTCCACGCTACTTTCAGCGCAGCGGATTGCCAGAGCTAAATCCATGCTCACGCCATTTGTACTGCGCAGGAAGAAGCACCAGGTCATCGATTTGCCTCCTAAAATTTCCCGTGTGGAGTATTGTGAGATGAACGCCATCCAGAAGGAGATCTATCAGCGTGAGAAAGAGGAGGTGCGGCAGCTCCTTGCCGATCGAGCAGCTGGGAAGAAAACCGGAAATAAGTCCGCGAACATCCTAATGAAACTCCGCCAAGCCGCCATTCATCCTCTCTTATATCGTCGCATTTATAATGATACCACACTGAGCCGCATGGCAAAGGCTTGCTTAAAGGAAGAGCAATGGTCAAAATCCGATCCCGATGTCATCTTTGAGGAATTGCAAGCTTACAACGACTTTGAATGCCATACTATGTGCACGACTTATCCGAACTCACTTGGGAAGTTTGCTCTGAAGAACAATGAATGGATGGAGTCGGGTAAAGTCGAGAAGCTCTGCCAACTGCTGAAGAAATTTAAGGAGAACGGCGATCGCACTTTGATCTTCTCTCAGTTTACCATGGTCATGGATATTCTAGAACTTGTTCTCGAGACCCTACATATGGGCTTCTTCAGACTAGACGGTCGCACAAACGTTGAAGATCGTCAATCGATCCTTGACGCCTTCCACGAAAAAGTTGATATCCCGGTGTTCCTTCTTTCCACGAAGGCTGGAGGTGCTGGTATAAACTTGGCTTGTGCAAACAAGGTCATCATATTCGACTCGAGCTTCAATCCTCAGGAAGACGTGCAAGCGGAGAATCGCGCGCACCGTGTCGGCCAAACACGGGAGGTCGAAGTGATCAGGCTTGTCACTCGGGATACCATCGAAGAACAGATCTACGCACTTGGCCAGACGAAGTTGGCGCTCGATCAAGCGGTCGCAGGCGACGACCCCGCTGACTCGAAGAAGCGAGAGGAGGCGGGAATGAAAGTCGTAGAGGATATGGTCATTGCGGATCTAGAAAAGGAAGAGAAGAAAACCTCTTGATGCTACTTCGCGTGTTTTTTTTTTCGATGAATAATTAATCGACAGCCGTCCGCCCTGCAGCAGATGACTTTTTTAATGTCTTAATCTCTCCGGGCCTTTTCTAGCGGCATGACTGTTTATTTGTTGTTATGGAGATGACTACTCCTGAATGACATAGATTTCTTCTGTTCTGGGAAGCTTGGAGATGTCTATCGACGGAGCTAAGGGTTATTTTGCCTGCGGGAATTAAGGTTTTTGTACCACCAAGTTTCAGCGCTCGGTTATTCTGTTATCCTACTATTTTTTGTCATGCTTTCCGCTTTCCCTTCCTCTTCGCTTCTCTGAAGAACAGAGATATGACGATGGCTTCAATGCCCTTTTTTTTTTTTAAAAAAAAAACGCTATATCAGAGCGTCATGTGCGTCATGTGCGCCTCAGGTTCTATTTAGCTTCGGCCATGTCTTGTTTCCTGTGGTGTGGTGAAGACACATTTCATGTGAATGAAGAAGATAATCCGCACCAGTATACCCTGTATCTGTGCGCGCATAATTGTCTGCTCATCATCATTTTCTGTCGTCCAGCACAGGATAGGATAGGTTATGCTGATTATATCCTGGACTCATATTATGAAGAAGTCTCTGGAATGGATGGATGATCTGGATGGATTTGAAATCCTGTTTTATTGGTTGCGTTGTGCTGGGCCCTACAGTAGTCGTGGCTGTTCTGGTTCTGTTCTGTGGTGCGCTTGCTGTGTTGTGTACAAGCGTTAATGTACATAATCAAAGTAATGGACCTGGGAAAAAAAAAATAAATAACTGGTGTTTATATGACCAGCCTGTTCTATAAGTCTGTGTGAACTCGGACTTTTCCGTCCACGTACATCTACTTAGATACAGATGCCCGTAAGCTCGATTCATCACGACTAGTCATCTCTAAGACCTACGGTACTTTTGGGTATGAATAATGATCATTAGTTGCGTTGGACGCAGAGGTTCTGCAGGTTCCCTGATTCCTTTTTTCTCAGCGTGGTCAGGAGATACATCATACTTGTCCTGGACATCGCTTGCCTGCTTGCTTTGCTGTCTATCGTATGGCACGACGTTCTCTGTCTGCTGGGTCTAGATGTCACCAAGGAGAGTTTTCCCACGATATAAGGGGAATTCCAGCAAAACTACGAGATGGCAGTGCGGTACCTATTCTGCCCAGGTATCGAAATTCGCCGGTAACGGGCTTTACTTAGGTAGGGTTCATCGTTCTGAAATCTTGGACGAATTGTTATTCTTTTTTGGAAAGAAAAAAAAAATTGGTATAGTAGCCAAGGTATATCTCTACATATCGCTCGTGGATTCTACGCACACGAGAATGAAAAAAAAAATGAACCAGCCGTCCAAAACATGAACACTGAGATATGCAACTCCGACCGCCATGCTATGCTATGCAGCAACCAGTTAATAGAAAGAGATGGAAAATGCAAACCCCAGGTATCGCCTAATCTACGTCATGAAGGAGGTATATGTATGTCCCGTTGCTGAAGAGGAAACACAAAGAGCGCTGGTTAGAAGGCCACTACGCGGGAATGCCGGCGCTCTGAGGCTGCGACGGAGCCGGTGCTGAGGCATCAATTTCAGTCTCAGGCTTTGGCTTCGTAGCGGGACTGGGTATCGAGTTGGTTCGGATCGGGCCGCCGCCGTTGCCGCCGTTGACGGCCGGGGAGCCTGGTTTCGATCTGGTCGCGCCGCCCGCAGCCCTAGCGGATTCGTTGTTCTCCATCGCATTCTGGACCGCCTGGCTAACAGCGTCACCGTCGTCGTTGTCGCCGCTAATGGCAGATCTGTTGGAGATATTCAGGATCTGGTCGACCTCCCGCGCAGCTGGCAGGAGATCATCGAACTTGAGGAGACGGCAGCAATCCGTGTAGTTCTTTGCGGTTTTGGCGTCTTTGAATTCCTTGTTTTTACCCGGGATGAGGATGTTGAGAAGGTACTTTGTGTTTCCAAATCGGTTCTCGACCTGCATGGCGGCCTCCAGGTAATCACGAACGACGTCTCGCCAGGGGAGCAGCCCACCCTCAGCCTGCGTACGGAAACACGAAGGGTTTGCCTCTGCAGCCGTGGCAATCATCGCGCCGTCGACACCATACTCCTCCATCAGAGCGAGCGCCTCGTCGCGGGAGGTCACGTCGCCGTTCATGACGCAAGCGACACCCGCGTTCCGACAGACGTTGGCAATCATTCGAAGTTGATCGCGAATGGCGCGCTCGCGGGGACGCATGGGAGTCGTGCGGCAATGGACCGTCAGCCCAGTGATTCCGGTCTTGCAGAGTCGCGTCACAAGATCTTCCGTCATCTCGGGCTTCTCGAGCAGCCGGATCTTGACCGAAATGCCGATCTGGTAAGGGTTCCCAACCTCGCGGACCAGGGCCTCCAGAATCGAACAGAGTTTGTCCGGAGTCCGTAGCAGCGCAGCACCCATTCCACCGCTCACGCTGAACGGTTTGGGACACCCAGAGTTGACATCAATTCCTGCGACATCGGCAGCCACAACCTTGGCTGCCTGCACGGCCAATTCCGGAGACGCCGTTCCAATCTGAAAGATCAGTTTCCCGCGTTCCCGCACGGGATCAATGCGGTATATAACTGACTCCTGGGTTGCTTTCTCGGCACGCCCTCCATTCGACGGCAGCCGGGTGTACTCGATCGTGCCGTTTCGAGGGTTAATGCGGCGTGTGGTGCCAATGATCGCGCGGTCCACCGTCTCAGGTCCCCAGACCAAGTCTGCGCCGTACTTTAGGGCAAGAAGACGCGATGGCAGCTCTCCTGAGCGCACCATCGGCGCCAGGACGACCTTGCCACGGTAGTCGACCCCGTTAGCGGGGATGGGGACGCGGGGTGGTGAGGCTGGCGAAGTCATCACGGAACGGAGGTATCGGAGGAATTTAAGCATAGCATCGAGCCCAATGTGTAGGATATGTTTCCTGGACAATGGTGCTCGGAATGGTAAAGGGCCCAAGACGGCAAGGTCCAAGGACGAGGCGATTAGATGTGGGCGGACATGGTGATCGCCGACATGAAATGTGAGGAAAAGTTCAAATCACGTGGCGATAACCCGATAAGTCAGAGTTTTATCACGTGATAGTGGCGAAAGGACCCACATACGGTCGAGAGAGCGTGTTTCATTGGTGGCCCTGTTGATATCAGATTGCCGCATCCCAAGGACAAAACCTGAGCAGCAAAGTGCCTGGTGTTCCATGAGGATAACCACCACCGCGATCTAGAGAAACTTATTCAAGGTGACTCCCAGTGGACTTTGCAGGAAATATATTTTGGATTCCTTGACGGTCGATTGATAATAGCACCTTCAGTGCTCGAATATAACACGGGCTTTGGGGATTAGGTGCTTCGCTCAAGACGTCTTCTTTTGTGGATGTTGTCGTCCCATCCATTAAAATACTACTCTCCTGCTGGCCACAGACATTCATCTGCAGATATTTCGCTATCAAATTCCCCAGTTGAAATCCTTGCGTTCGTATCCTGACCCTGGATACGAGCGGATGTACACGCATAGATCTAAGAGGAAATATAGTTCCCGCATATCACTGTAAGATATAGTAAGCTAATTCTGTTCCATGTCTTCAAGCAACTGTCAAAAGACCAGGAATATACTAGCACTTACATCTCTTTGTATTATGAGTTTGGCGGAACCATATCGAACGTTTGCCATCCTGCCCTTGCCACTGTTTGACAAGTGGACAGAGAATACTGTACCCTTTGTGACTGCACTTCACTCTTAACTTCTGCCTAATTTTTCCCCAGAATTAACGGATAGCATTGGGAGAATATCGTTCCGGAAGTGGGTAATGTCTCTCCTATCAGTTAGCATATTCCTTTTTACCAGACGAATAGAGTATGATGTTTTCAATGGACAAGCGTTGAGGTTGATATGAGACTGCAATAGATCATTTGAGCCGAAGTGAAAGATGCGCTTGAGAGGAGAGACGTCCTGGATGATAGACAAGTGGAGCAGCAATGGAACGCCTCGACACTGTGGCCCCAAGGTTCCAGTCAGGTACTTTTTGGCACCCCGCGTTCATGAGCAGCAGCCTGCCTGGATCTTGACAAGAATCCATTCTGGAAAATGATGTGTGCCGGTCTAGACGTATGATGGGGTACGAAACGGATACACTGTTTCCATGTATCAATGAAGCGACTAATGTCTTGCCGCAATCGAGTTGGGAGGACACGTAGCATGCATCTCCATGTTGTCGCAGACCAGATCCAAACAGTGTATGGCCAATGTACTGTACGAAAGGAATGCCCTAGAACAGCTTGTTACCTGGGTATCTGCATAGCAGAGCTGTGATCGATCCTCACGCGACAAATCGCACGAGTTGCTCCACAGTCGAACCTTACGAGCAGAACACGCGCTGTCAAGACATGTACGCCGTCGATATCCCGAGCGACACGACCATGGGTGGGTGGAGACGACGGGTCGACAGAAGACGGCGGGATCTCCTTTGCGCCGAGGGACGGCACGGAGCCCGGAGCAACTTAGGTACGACGAGAGGGACGAGATGCCTGCCGTCCGATCTGGAGCGCAACCCTTGGGAGCCGTTCACGAAGAGCCTGGTTGCTGTCTCTGCTACAGACCCGACAGACGCCGTCGAGCTCAGAGATCAGAGTCCGGAGACGCTGCTGCAAACCCGGTGGTGAGAAGCTGAGCACAGCCGAGCATCCAGGAACAGATACCTCGGACAGCACAGCTTTTCCCGCGTTGCAGGACCGACACCGCTTGTCTCTTGCCGACGACACCTGTAGATATAAAACCTCGTGGATAGACACAGGAAGAAGCAGACCTCTTTCCCATGTCCCCCGCTGCCACGACAGCTGCCCTGCTGCCGCATCTGCCCCCATTGGCGCCTCTGACCCGGCCGTTGAGTCGCTGCGCGCCCACCGCCTCTGCACGCCTCGCCCGCGCTCGCTCGTCGCTCCCGCGCACTCTAGCAACGCTGGCTCCCCCCACCGCCGCGACGTCCGCCAGACGCCCCTCCCCCTCCCCCTTCTCTTCTTCTCTCCCTCCTCCCTCCTCCTCCTCTCCCTCTGCTCCTGGCATTGACCGAGTGGCCTCCTCCACAACGTCGAACCGCGCTGCTCTGATCGCAAAGCACTTCTCCTCCTCCGCGACCCCGCCCTCTGCGCACACAAAACCCTCCGCCATGTCGTACTCCAAGACCCCCTCTGAATACACCGTCCGCAAGGTCGGCCAGCCAAACACCCTCGACTACCGGGTCTTCATTGAGAAGAATGGCTCGCCCATCTCCCCGTGGCACGACATCCCTCTCTACGCCAACGAGCAGCAGACCATCCTGAACATGATCGTCGAGATCCCCCGCTGGACCAACGCCAAGCAGGAGGTACGGACGAGCCTCCACAACACCGCCCCTCCGCGGTCTTCCCCCGTTCGTTTCTCCATGGATATCATTGCTGACGGCCTGTCCAGATCTCCAAGGAGGAGTTCCTCAACCCCATCAAGCAGGACACCAAGAAGGGCAAGCTCCGCTACGTGCGTAACTGCTTCCCTCACAAGGGTTACCTCTGGAACTACGGTGCCTTCCCTCGCGTAAGTCCACCCCAGTCTTGCCTTGAGATTATCCGTTTTCGATGGCTCATGGCTGACTTTTCCTAGACCTGGGAGGACCCCAACGTCGTCCACCCTGAGACCAAGGCCAAAGGTGACAACGACCCTCTGGACGTCTGCGAGATCGGCGAGCTCGTCGGCTACACCGGTCAGGTCAAGCAGGTCAAGGTGCTCGGTGTGATGGCCCTGCTGGACGAGGAGGAGACCGACTGGAAGGTCATTGTCATCGACGTCAACGACCCGTTGGCTCCTAAGCTCAACGACATTGAGGACGTTGAGCGTCACCTCCCCGGCCTTCTCCGTGCTACCAACGAGTGGTTCCGTATCTACAAGATCCCCGATGGCAAGCCCGAGAACCAGTTCGCCTTCTCCGGCGAGTGCAAGAACAAGAAGTGCGTTCCCTTTACCTTCGTTTACTTTGGCCGCCCTGTCTGCGATACTGACTTTCATTCTCTAGGTACGCCATGGAGGTCATCCGTGAGTGCCACGATGCCTGGGAGAAGCTCATGGCCGGCAAGACCCAGCGCGGAGAGATCAACCTGTAAGTTCCTCTGGCGCTACACCTTAAGAATATCACATTTTGGGGCAGCGATTCTAACATCTGCGACCAGTGCCAACGTCAGCAACGAGAACTCCCCTGACCGCGTTGACGAGAGCAAGCTCGCTACCATCCCCCCGGGCGAGAACCTTCCACCGGCCCCTATCGACGGCAGCGTCGACAAGTGGTTCTTCATCTCCGGTGCTGCCGTCTAAACATTTGGAGATTACACAAATTCCAGAAAAGCAAATACCCTCCGTTAGTCTTGTTATCCACAGACTAAAGGCGTCTGTCTCAACATTCTTCTGTTTCACTGTGCATCTGAACCACGCATTCTCGCGTACATACTTGGGTGTAAGGTGGCTCTGATGCACATGGGTTGCTGGAAAATAATACAAAAAATGTTAGATTTTTAATTCTCTTTGTCAGGTCCCGTGTTCTCTCACTGAAGAGGGCTACGGAGTAGTTCTGGCTCATTACCATCTAATATGGTAATGAATAGACGAAAAAAATACCGATTCCTAGTCGAAAATTAACCTACAACCTCTGTATGCAGATGCTAGTAGATGGCAGAAAGAAACAAAATCTAGAGTATGCTTAGAGATGGAGAAAAGTCAAATGACAGAGCTGTAATCTATGTCGGCCATTATTCGGCTGTAGAAATGGTAGATATACACAGAAGAAAAAGTACATGGCGTGGATCTCGTTAGATAGCTCCTTTATCCTCCATCGCACCCGTTTCGCAATCGTAGTGTCGAACACTTCCAGCAGCCCGACTGGTCCCATCAGCATGGCCTGGTCTTCGACAGGCATCCTTCTCACAATTTCGGTTCGCAATTGGTAGACGTCCCTTGAGCCTCAACAGGAACGTCCCCCCCAAACCTCCGGGTGCTAGAATTCCCTTCCTTCCTCATTATTTCCTCACTCCCCGATCTCATATCCTCACAGTCGACAGTCGTCGAAAAGAACCTCCCGCACGACGCCGTAAGCAAGAAGAGAGAAGAAGCCTTTCTTTTCACCCATAATCCAACCATCAAAGCATGAAAAAAGAAGACCAATCTGATGTAATTTCTCAGTTCCCCTTCAAGCTCTCCTCCCTCTCCACGCCGCGCCCCACGCGCGCCACCTCCTCGATGACGTCCCCGATCTTCATCTTCCGCTTGCCGACCTCGAGCCGGATCTCCTTGCCGCCCTTGAACGTCACCGTCATCTCGGGCAGCTGCGTCGAGTGGCGCGGCAGCTGCGTCACCTGGATGTCGATGTGCGCGGCGCTGTTGGCGGGCGCGGTGGTGGGGTTCTGCAGCAGGGTGAGGAAGAGCCGGCAGGGGCGGGAGAGGCGCGAGAAGGGGTTGAAGGTCGTTTTGAAGTGGGTAATGGTTTGGACGGGGATTGTCATTTTGGACTTTGTCTTTAGTTTTATCTAGGTAGGCTGGAGGCTGGGTGGTTTGTACTGTAGGTTTGTGGAGGGGTTTTTGGAGGAGTTGGTTGTTGGTCTGTGAGCGGGCGGGGAAGGAAAGTGGGATTGAGGATTTAAGTTCTGTCTGTCTACTAAGTCAGTCTCTATTGATTGTGCTTGGAGATGTTTCTATGGGAATTGAGGCTGGGATGTACTACTCTATGTGTTCTGCGGGCGGAGTAACTTACCTGGACTTGATCAAGTCAGATGAATGATTGCGCGCTGACCGCTCGACGAATTGGTGAGGGGAAGGAGAAGATGGCCCCGTAGTCTGCCCGTCGCTTTGATCCAAATTCTCAATTCAGTAGTAATTCAATTCAACATCCCTCGCGACAACCGCTCGCTCCGCGGAAGTTCGGTCCAGGGAACTTTTTTCGGGATGGGAGATGGGGTGTTTGTTGGTGTTGCAAACATGCCCGCCAAAACAGGTAGCTGCTGTATGACGGTACAGTACGGTACGGAGTTGCAGCCCCCCGATGACGCTTATGGACAGCTTCGTGGCAGCTGGAGCTCAGCTCGATTTACTCCGCACAGAGGGAGGATATTTAATATGTGAAGCAGATACCTTTTTTTCCCTTTTGGTCTGACCCCTGATGGCCATTTTCTGTTTTTTGATTTTTAAATAAAATCTATTAGCTCCGCTACGGCACCTAGTCAATTTGCGTCCGCCGTTCGCTCTCCCTCTACGGAGTAAAATCAGCCTTTGAGCTTGAACAACCCATACAACAATAATAATGTCCTCAACATTGGCTCTACAGACACGCCTTAAGGAGCTCTCCACGGCTCTGGCCCAGATCCACCCGCTTGTCCACCGATTGCGAAACTTCACCACCGCCATTGGCCAGGGCGATGAGGCCCGTCTGGAGCTCGGGGCGGAGATCCACGCCCGCCTGAAGGAGGCGGAGGAGGAGATGGAGCTACTCAAGGTCGAGGTCGAGGCGCTGGAGACGACGGGTGCGGGCGGTAGGAGGAAGGGGGGCGCGGATTCTGCCGAGAAAGATGCGGAGCGGGAAAGGGTGGTCGGACTTGCGGCGAGACTGGCGGAGGATCTGAAGAGGTGAGTGGGTTCTGATCGTAGATCAATTGGTATATTATAGAATGCACATGTTCTAACTATTGTTGCTGTTGTTGCAATCAGAACGAGGGGCGAATTTCGAAACGCGCAGTTACAGGCGAAGCGCAATGCGGAGAATGCGAAACGGAAGGAGAGGGAGCTGTTGCTCTCGCGACCGAGATCGATTGACGGTCGAATGAAATCGCCTGAGAGACTCACGCATGACGATATCGTCGTGAGCGCCTCGAGCGATGTCACTGCTGCGCTGAGGAGGACGCATCAGCTGATGCAGGCGGAGCTCTCGAGGAGTCAGTTCGCGCAACAGACGTTAGGTTGGTCTTCCCCTAGTTGATCTGTGTCCTGGAGATGTCCATGGGTCCTTATTAATGGTGATTCCCAGAGCAATCGACCGCTGCCCTCTCTTCCCTATCCGAATCCTACAGCAACCTCGATACCCTCCTGTCTTCGTCCCGCACCCTTGTCAACTCCCTCCTCCGTTCTCAGAAGTCAGATACATGGTACTTGGAGACGGCATTCTACATCCTAGTGGGCACTATAGCATGGCTTCTTTTTCGCCGGATATTATACTATCCGCTCTGGTTACTTGTCTGGATACCCATTAAACTGGTTTACAGATTGACTCTGGTGATGATGAGCGCGGCAGGCATCCCAGGTGCTGCGCTAGAACTCGCACAGCTCTCCTCGTCTTCTTCTGCATTAAGCAGTAGCGCCACGAGCGCAATACCGACCATCTTTCCCGGAGAGCCCCTCGTCACTGGAACTGGCCAGTACGAAGAACCCAGCCCCCCGGTGCAATCAGACAACGAAACCATGATTGAGCAGATTGGGAGGATCGCAGAGGAGAGCACGAAACAACAGGAACCTACAGCCAGCTATGAAGGGACCAATGTCGATGATATAACGCCGGAAGAGAGGAAGAGGCAGGAGGAGATGCCTCGGAATCCGAAGAAGAGGATGTATGAAGAGGAGTGGAAGGACGAGCTATAGAGAGGCCCTACGATTTTATGTAATTTTGTTTATTTAATGATGCACTCGAGCTATGAAGATCTTGATACCACATTAAAAACTGCAGATTAGATAGATGCGGAAACTATGCACTGTAGACGTCGCGGAGATCAAGATGTCTTGGCGTTCCGTAGAGGGTGTTAAGTGGTTTCGCGTATCACGTGTAGACGCGTCTCCGGATCGACTTCAACGCCAACTTCGGAAGTCCTGCGCGACATCCATTTGCTGCTCTCGACTCGTCTAGATAAAAAAAAATACTTTTATTATCACGAGTCGAAGTCGTCCTCAAACCAGATCCCAGAAATACAGCCAGAAATGGCAGCCAATTTCTTCAACAACAAAGCACGCGCCGCGGCCGCCGCGGCCGCCGCCAGCAGCGCGAAGCAGAAGCCTTCAGATAGCAAGGAGGACCAGACGCGACTGCAGCCTTGGGTTGAGAAATAGTACGAAAGTGACCTGGTATCTTTGTTTCTGAAACTCCAGCTGACTTTGTGCGAACAGTCGACCCAAGTCCCTTGACGATGTCGCGGCGCAAGACCATACCGTGAGCGTCCTTCAGAGGACATTGCAAGCCTCGAATCTTCCGCACATGCTCTTTTACGGCCCTCCTGGGACTGGTAAAACCTCTACTATCCTCGCACTTGCGAAATCCCTCTTTGGTCCCGCCCTCTACCGCTCCCGGATCCTAGAGCTGAACGCCTCCGACGAGCGTGGTATCACCATTGTTCGCGAAAAGATCAAGGACTTCGCCAGGGCCCAGCTCTCCCAGCCCTCAGGAATCGACTCTGAATACCGCTCGAAATATCCCTGTCCTCCATTCAAGATCATCATCCTCGACGAAGCAGACAGCATGACCCAGGACGCGCAGTCCGCCCTCCGCCGCACCATGGAACAATACAGCCGCATCACCCGGTTCTGTCTCGTGTGCAACTACGTGACAAGGATCATCGAGCCGCTGGCGAGTCGGTGCAGCAAATTCCGCTTCAAGGCCCTCGACGGCGTCGCGGCGGCCGATCGACTCGAGGAGATTGCCAGGGCGGAGAGCCTGAGGCTGGAAGACGGTGTCATCGACAAGCTGATCAAATGCAGTGAGGGCGATCTTCGACGGGCGATTACTTACATGCAGAGTGCGGCGAGGCTGGTAGGGGCGAAGGGCGCCTCTGGCGGTGGTAAAAAGGATGGGGATGACGACGCGGAGATGGTCGACGCGGACAGCTCCGAGGTCATCACGGTGAGGATGGTAGAGGAGATTGCCGGTGTGGTTCCGGAGAGCATCCTGGACAGGTTGGTCCAGGCCATGCAGCCCAAGAAGATCGGCTCCGCGTATGAAGCCATCGCTGCTGTGGTCACGGATATTGTGGCTGATGGGTGGAGTGCGACGCAACTTCTGAGTCAGGTATGTTTCTCATCACTATTTTTTTATTTTTTGTGGAAACGTGAGCAGAGACTAAGAGCCTACTAGCTATACCGGAGAATCGTCTTCAATGACGCCATTCCGGACATTCAGAAGAACAAGATCGTCATGGTCTTTTCGGAAATGGATAAGAGGCTTGTCGACGGCTCGGATGAACACCTTTCTATCCTTGACATGGCGCTGAGGATCTCGGGGATCTTGGGTGGAGGATCTTAGTCACAACAAGGAAGGACACTATGAACCATGATAAAAATGTGTAATACTTTTCCAGCGTCACGCTATGAGGCATGAAGAAATACACTCGCGGGCGAGTGGAAGGGCCTGATTATGGGCATTTCTAGTGGCATGATGAGCCGCACCGTTGTCTGTGTACTTGTTCCACCATCAATGCCTCCGGTCTCCCATCGACTCTACGGCATCACAACACAGACGTGCACGGGGGTCAAGTCCACGAGCGAATATTCATGACTATTTGAACTGTGACAACGTCGAATTTCCAACGAACGTCTCGAATGTTCTTTCATAGCCATCGAAGATTACGATAAGGACATTGCAAACTGTCCGGCCCGGAGAAGATCATTGGGGATTACAAAACCGCCGGCTGTCGAAAGTGATGTCATGTATTATATATTGTTTGCCTTGAGGGTCCATGGATATCCTAGCTAGAATCAGTCCAAGTCGATCTGCGAGGAATAATATATTAAGATATACAACTGTCCGTCTCTTTTCTCCTTAGTTATTAAAGCGTAAGGAGCTACAAGCCATGTATGTACAGTAGTACCCAGTGCCTCGACTACGCAAAGGCTTAGAAATGTATACCTCCTTATCTCTATATCGAAGTATCTGCTCTCTTCAAAATTTAAGCTTCGGTGTCTTTTTTTTTTAAATTTTAATGATCGGTGCAGTAAGTACGTTTATGGATACCCATCTCCAAATAGTGAATCCGCACTCAGATGGAACGCAGGAGAAGAGGTACGGCCCTTTTGTTTTTTGTTGGAATTGACGTATTGCTTGCTGATCCTAGTTACATGACCGAATACCAAATAGCACGAAATCAAATAGTTTCTGAAAAGAACCGAAAGCTCCAGTTTGCGTGGTGTTGGGGGTTGCCGCGGGGGATTGGGGGTGGGGGGGAGGGGGGAAACCACTTGCGTAAGTGTCAGTGCTCAGAAGATAAGTACTAGTCAAGAGACCAGTTGCTAATTATTCACAGCTCAGGGACTTGGGTGGAAAGGGGTGGAGGGAATTGGGAAGGTTGAAGGAATTATTCCTTTTCCGTTTTTCAACAATTTATCGAAGGGACTCTTGGAGACCTTGGGTAGTGTTATAGCCGGAGTTGGCATAAAGGAGGGGTATGTCATATTGAGGTCACGTGACAATGGATCAAAATGATCCATCTGCCATCTTGATCCAGCGAGCCCTATGATCCAACACCCAGAATGATCCAAACAACCCATCGATCCAGGCAGACAAGCATGTATATAATGACGCTCTTTTCAGACAGATTCCGACCCCCGTGGTCGACTCACGCAGCAACCCCATATATAGGTTTTGCTAGTAACACAGGTCTATTCTTACTTTTATATTGCTCACCCCCTTGTTTCTTGTCTTCAAGATAAACCAACGGCCCTATTAGGTCTAGTTATCTAGGCCTGTCGTTACAGGTAGTCCATTGCAGCAAGAAGACAAATCTTTAAGCAGTATCAGTTCATTCAGATCAAGGGATTTTGTTTTGATTAGGAAGAATTCAGACCGATGATGATATGCTTCTTGGAAATATCTTGGAAATATCGGTTGAGGAATCTTTGTTGCTTTTATCCCCCTGAGGTTGAGAGCTGAAATTGAACAATTTCATTCACATCCTGCTTTGCTTAGGTATGTTGCTCGGGAGTAACTAGTACTTCTGTAGATGCCTTTAGCGAGTCCGGGGAAGTCTAGGAGTCGGCCCGAGGAAACTCCGCCGATCACGACCGCTCTGGCGACGGCGAAGGTTGACAGCTTGAGCACACGACGTTAGTTTCTGGAGATCAACCCCATAAGTTCGCGGTCGCAACTCTCTTGACTTGGCCTGCTGTTGCAGTCTCAGCCGTCATTGTTCACCTGCCAATCTTGATGCCGTCCACGTCCTCATGACCCCTCTATGACAACTCCAGATGTCTTCCGTGATGCTGAACATATCGCTGACGTCTCCGAGATACCGGACGAGAACGACGACCACAACGTCGCTCTTACCGATCAGCGTGCTGATGCGACGCGTAACGAACGCAGGAGAAAAGCACAGTCGGCAGCAAAGACTGCATACATTGACCGCCTACTGCGCGACCTCGATATCATGATATACTGCGAGCTCTCCGCGCTATATTACATGGAGTGGGTCTCTCTACATCTGTATATCTCCCTATGTAGCGTTGCGCGGCCTGCTGACCGGTGTCTTTCGATCACAACAGCTGTTCCCTTATTTCGTTCGCCACTCGTGCCATTGTTCAGCTGATATTCTTTACCCCCAAAGCGCCTCCGTTCGAACCGACGCGGAACCAGCCGTTTATCGGTGCCATATTCGGTAGCAACCTCTTCTGTATGCTTCTCCATATTATGTTTGCGCGTCCCGAAGCGGGGGAAGAGACGAGGGGCTATCTGCATGGAGGGCTTTTCATCGACTTCATCGGCCAGAAGGGCCCCGTGTCAAAGTTCCGACTGTTGATGTTTGACGTGCTGGTCATGATGTTGCATTTCATAATGTTGGGACTCGTGCTGGAGCGCGTAAAGACGGGCAGCTCGTCTAGTGCTGTAACATCTACGCAGTCAGAAGAGCCTACTGTAAATCAGGATCATGATTCTGAAGAGAGAGGTGTTCTGCGACGAAACCGGAGAGCAAGATCGAGACGGGCAGCGGGTGATGAGCTCGAGCTTGATGATCTCACTCCCAATAATCCACCTGCCAGCATAGGTGATACCTCAGAATGGACGGAGCTTCTCGCGGAGCCTTCTGAGAGTTCTCAAGGACCACGTTCAAAGGACCGTCATCCCTTGGACACGTTTATGACGGGGGAGGCTGTGATCATGGACATGAGTCTCGTCGATACGATCCGAGATCAGTGGCGCTATGATCCCTCCACTAGGTCCAGACAATCATCGAACTATGTTCCCTCGAACGAGACCGCGACCTTCCTAAGAGAAAGGTTCGGACTCCAAGTTGCGCCCGATGGGCGTGTGGTGCGAGTAGATCGATAGCTCTTTCCTTGTCACTATTCTTATGTGGATTATGCATATACGGCGTTTTCTACTTGGGGAGTTTTGGCACGGAATTGGTTTGTACATGGGACGAGGTACTTATTTACGTTTAATAATATTAAAATTTCCGTCTCTGCTTCTTCCTTGTCAAGCAGAGACGCGGCAATTGTACCCACTAACAGCAGGGACTCCTTCTCAGTATTCTCCTAATTCAATTTCAAAGGATGACATGGACACCGAACACCTATATCATCCCATGTAGGACCAAAGGAGCTCCAGCCCGAGCTTCCAATGCCTACTCCAACCTCGAGAGTCTGGAGGCCCCCCTTGTTTCTTTTTATCCGCTTAGTCGTGTGAAAGCAGATTTATTTGATCCTATGGCATATATGCTTCCAGGGCAGAACCTCTATGCCTGCATATGAACCTATTCCCGCGCCGTAGTGGAGATAAACATGCCCGCAGAGAAGGGATAAACATGGCCAGTCGTCATATTATACAAGCTCCCTCACCCTCCAACGGAAAGAAATAGAAGCCTTCGCACACTCTCATGCTGTCGGAGGTTTCCCGTCTCCCTCTCCTCCTTCCTCCTTAGGCTTGACCCTCCGGTCCAGAATCTCATCCACGATGCCCAACTCCAGCGCCTCCTGGGCACCCATGAAGTAGTCGCGCTCCATCAATTTCTCGATCTCCTCAAGTGTTAGCTTCTTCTTGCCAGTCATATGGCGCATGTAGATCTGGTTCAGCTGGTTCCGGACACGCAGGATCTCCTTGGCGTGGATCGCGATATCGCTCGCCTGTCCGAAATACCCTCCCGATGGCTGGTGGATCATTATCGACGAGTGTGGGAGGCAGTAGCGCTTTCCCGGGTGTCCTCCGCACAGGAGAAGAGAGCCCATAGATGCAGCCTGTCCGACGCAGATTGTGCTGACGGGGGAAGCGATATAGGTCATTGTGTCGTAAATTGCAAGACCTGGAAAGAAAAGGAATTGTCAGCTCACACAGCGGGAGGCTACTTCGAAGAGCAGCGATATCACGAACCGGCCGTCACGGAACCACCGGGAGAATTGATGTACAGGTGAATCGGCTTCTCCGGGTTATCGGCCTCGAGGAAGAGAAGCTGTGCCACGACAGAAGCGGAAACCGTCTCATCGACTTCGCCATTCAGACATATTATCCGTTCCTGATGAGCACCAGATGTCAGCAATTTGCCGACCGAGCATTGCATCAACGCCTGGATCTTCAAGCTCACCTTGAGCAATCGTGAGAAGATATCATCTGGTACGAGTCAGCTTCAACGCTTGTTCCGTACTGGACGCAGGGCAGTTTTTTTGGACGCATACATGTGTGCCAGCCACCTCCCTATAAAGTCAGTCAATCGCGATCTGTGAGAATTCCGAATCGTACAGCGCAACATACCACTGTCTCAGTCACAAAGGGCGTCGGGGTCCAACCCCGCGGTGGAACAAGACCGGAGGATAACGAAGGCGTCGAGCTCGCAAAGGTCCTCAACGGAGCCGCCTGAAAGGAAGTGCGGCGAAGCACCTCCCCGAGGCGCTGCAGAGGGCGCATCGCATTCATCATGGATGGCGAAAGTCTGAATTGGAAGGTTCAACGAGAAGCCTGAGGTAGAGATCGGCGCCTCGGACAGAGCAAGCCCAGATCGGCCTGTCAGGATGCCAAGACCGTGCGCAAAGGAGCTCCAGCTTTAAGGCTGGTGCATCTTAAGTACCCCGGACGCCGCCGTCAACAACTCGAACTTCTACGCGGACTCTGGCGCCCGACCTCGTATCTTTTTGTCGTCTCTTCCCAATCACCTGTCGTCACTGAAAGAGCACTTATTGAGGACTCCTCTTACCGTTGGGAGAAATTTAGGCGGCATACGAGCGATCGGGGGTCGCCCACAGTTGAGAACAAAGAACCAATAAGCAGCGCTCACAATGGACAGAATACTTCCAAGTTCTCTAGCTACTCAGCTAGCCAAAATGCTGATTACCAGATTGAACTACGCTTGCATGTGACGGGACTGTCGATGATCACCCGGTTTATCCGCAATTGACGGCATATCACCGTGGGAGATGGCGACGGGTAGCACCCACGGAGTAACGCTCGGCTGTATACATACCAACTTCTCAACCTTCCCCAGCCAGCCTCTTTTCATAGTCATGGATAGCCGCGATCTTCTCTGCACTCGCGCTCATGGGGTCGAATCTGTATTTCAACCATTCCGCGGCCAGTTGCTTAGCCAGCTCGACACCTATCACTTTCTGGCCGAAGCACAGGACCTGCGCGTTGTTGCTCAGGACGGACCTTTCGACACTGAAAGGATCGTGGGCGGTCACGGCTCGGATACCAGGCACCTTATTTGCGGAGATGGCGACTCCCATGCCGGTGCCACAGATCAAGAGTGCGCGATCAACCGTTCCGGCCTTGACCAGGAGAGCTGCTTGTACGGCGGGATGGGGATACGCCGTCTTGTCCTCCGGCGAGTTTACGCCAACGTCTGTGATCGAGGCAACTAGGGTGTTCATCTCGAGATGCTTCTTTACGGCCTCTTTGTACTCGTGGCCAGCTTCGTCGCAGGCCATCGCGATCTTAAGTGGAATCACGTTTGTCGTGGTCATTGCGTCGAGATAATATGCGTGGTCCTGTCGACGATTCCGTTTGTCGAGAACAAGACAGTCGCTACATTTTATGTCTCACCGGCTTTTGTGACGAACTTGAAAATCAGGATGAACCGAGAATCGCGGGAGCTTATCTCTATCATTCGAGCTCGAGGGACATTGCTTACTCGATCTGCTGACGATATTCAGACGTCATAACCCTAGATCAGATATGTTCAACAAGAAAGATAACAGAGGCTCCACATCTTATTGCACCACTCCACATTGGTTTTCTGGGGTTGCCACGGCAGATTCTCTTTTCGACCACTGAATAGCATTCTCTGTGGCTACCTCGTGGCTGTATTTCGTACTCGAGGGTTCTCGCTAAACATCTGTGGCGTCACGGAACTGAGTCCATCAATGAAGTTGGCCAACGCTGGTCAGGGAACCGTGGAGCTTCAAGGATTGAAACAGAGTTAGGTCGCTACAATGAGGGGAAACCCCAAACAGCCGTCTCCATGTTCCGACTGTCACTACCAAGGGTCTTGTCTGGGGATATAGAGTGCTACACCCACCTATTAACATTGTGAGAAGAGAGATATTTTCTTTTTTTTTCGATACATCTGCCGTTTTCTAGGTCTGATAGGTCCATTAATATTTCCGTGGGGAGATTCCTGGGTTTGTGAAACTTAATCTTGAGTGACTGCAAGGTCTATATGGGGTCCGACAGGAATGCGAATTACCAAAACGGAAGAAAGCCGCAAACGTACTTTCCCAAGAGACATAAGCGCTTCAACACCCCAGTTCCCCTATGAAAAATGTCTCAGACAGCTGAAATACCAGATATGACTGCAACCAGTGGCCTTTGCCTCTTTCTGTATCAAGCGGCATTTCCAGCCAACAAAATGTTACTCTCAGCTTCCAGTAAGAATTTTTTTTCTTGAAAATTATCAGCCATCAGTTGGCTCACTTGTCGTTAACGCAATGGGATATACTTTCGAAAAGACAGTTCAGCCTCCAACGTTGACCCAGCCGGCGGTCAAGAAGCTCGTAGAGCGATACTATGTACTGGCAGAACAGACGATCCGGGCGAATTCGCCGCTCGGATGGTAGTAGACGATGAATAGAAGCCCAAGGTTGAGCCTCTCTCAGGTTTACACCGTATGTGCTGCACCTACCTTTGGCATTGCCTTGACAGTTTGGGTTCCCGGAGCCGGCTGGAGATGATTCGCACAAACCAGGATACTGTAGTGCTGGAGGCGGCTATGAGGGAAAGTTGAATGGCCTGGAGGCCTTCCCTGCTACATATCCAGCCAGCAAATAGATCCCCTTGTGAAATTTCCTCGTTAATTTAGGAAAGGAAATTAACAGCAATGTCCCCCTTGCAGTGCTCCTATTTTCAAAGAGAGGGCATTATTATGGTTACTCGGGCCATTGCATAGTCTTCGAGTAACTCATCTTCAACACAACTGATTATGCTCTTCATCAGTCCAACTGGAAAAAAAAACTCTTAACTTCTGGCTTGGTAGGGCTCCCCGGCGGTACGACAGGGATAATCCTGTTGGTCTACGTACGAAGTAGATAATAATAAATGTGGAGTTGGGAGTTTTATGTATGTCCGCAGGCGGGCTCCAGTGGACTGGATGGAGGTAACGGAGCTAGTCCCGAAACAGTTAGTATCCTGATCCACCCGGTCCACTCTGGGCAGCGCTGGAGATCTCCAAAAAATCGTGAACTTTTTGCATGCGACGGCAACTGTAGATGCGGTAGCCGCCGCCGATCGAGCGCTGTTTCTTGAAATCATGGGATGTCCGCACCAGCGTCTCCCATACGCATCATGGCGTCTCCAGGTCTTTCGCCAAATCTTTCTACCTGCGACTGAACTTCGTGCCGCGAACACTTGTCGCCGAAACTATTCGAGCACCCGGAATACGGAACAGAAGCAAGACGAGCCAGACAGACATGCTGAATCTACCCGGCAAGACAAACCTGAAGAGACAACTCGGAATGATTCTGCATCGGACACCACGCGCCCGTCCCAGCGACTCCCTCAGTCCCCTCTTATCACGAAACCCAGGAACCCGCAGGGAAAGGCCCGCAAGAGGCCCGCGACGCCAGAGGAGATCGACCGACTGAGACGCAACCCATGGGCCATCGCATTGGCGTCTCCTCCGCGGATGTGTTCCGCAACGAACACGAGAATTCCCAGGGCGTTTCTGGGAGACTGGGGGCTGGTCCGCCGTCCGGACTCGGACACGCTCTGGTTCATGCCGATCGGGCTTCTGAAAGACGAGCTCAAAGCCGCGGAGGCGGCGCAAAAGGCTGAGTCTGAAGATGAGTCGATCGGGAAGGCTGTTTCTGAAGGTGATACCGCCACCACCGACTCGAAGAACAAGAACAGGAACAAGCAGAACCGCCCCCTCCGTCTCCTCACCCTCCGCCTCCTCGACCGTCTCCTCCTGCTCAAAGAGCTGACGGGCCAATTTGTCGGCTCGAAGAAGGCGCGCATCGCAAAGATCATCCCCTTCCGGTGGAAGTACCCGCTGGGTCCGGTCACGGGCCGCGAGGAGAAGAACATGGTCTGGCGCGAGGACATGCCGAGCTTCGTGCTGAAGCACATGCGCAAGGAGGCGGTGAAGCAGCTGACGAAGGCCTGCTGGCAGGATAAGAATGTAAACACGGCTGATGGCGTGTGGAGGGTTATCGAACTCCGCGAGGCCAACGAGGCCGCGCTGGTCGAGGGCTTGAAGGGGATGCAGGAGTTGGAGAACATGGAGTGGGGTGGGGTGTTGATCATGGGGCCTGAGAAGGCTCCGAATACACCCTCTTCTTCCAGCCCATCTGCTGAAACGGGCGGAGAGACGAGCAACGTCTCCGACGAGACGTCAACTGAGGACCCTTCATCGCTGGATCCACAGAGACGACAACCGCACCCAGACTCCTGCTCCTTCGCCTCCCCCTTCCCGGACTACGTCACGCTCCCGCAGCGCGGGAGAAAAGTCCCCGTGTTCGACCTCACTGTGCTCCTCTCCGAGGCCGATCGAGAGGAGCTCCGAAGACGACACCCCCGGTTCCAGCATAACGCCCTGTACTTCCGACCCGGCGGGTTCGTCACCGTCGAGCCGATGCTGGCGCTGTGGAGGCTGAAGGGGTTCGTCATGCACGATGAGGAGTTCCTGGCGCAGGAACAGAGCCTGGATGGCTAGATAGATACCTGACATGTACAGACATGCATACTGTACAGTAGTTATATGGAAGGGTCATGTCACGACTAGCTGTGCAATTTGTATATTAATGAAAAAAAAAGGAAAGGTTATGATTTAGTCTTGAACCAGAGAACTATAAATTTATAGACAGGATCTGTGGGATACCGAACCTAGGTCTATCTATATGTCTGCACCGTTCCGGAGTCTGGGTCGCCTACACACTGCTGGATGGCGCAATTTCAACGCTTTTTTTTTGACCTTCCAAATATTAGTTCTATGCTGCCGTTTCTGTCCATATTCAACAAAAGTAAATATGAAAAGCCATCATCAGAAGAAGCCAGCGCTATATTCAGATCTATCGTCTACCTAGGTATGTACACTGGAATTCCCAAGCTCTAGCATTCCCACCTGTCTATGTAGAGAGGGTAATATCCCCCCCTTTTACATCCTCAATTTCTCTTCAATTCAACTCAACGTAAATCTCCTCTCAGGAGATCCGACAATTTATCAACGTAAGCCAGCGGCCGCACGTCACCATGCAGCACATCATCCTTCGTGCTGACACCCGTCAGAACGGCCAACGTGCCCCCGAGCTTCCCCTCGATCCCGAACCGAATGTCGGTGTTGACCCGGTCCCCGACCATGCACGCGCGGCTGCGGTCGAACTTGAACTTGCCCTCGATCGCGTCCATCATCGCCTGGCTCGGTTTGCCGAGGATGACGGGCTCCGTGCCCAGCATCATCCGCAGCGGAGCGCTGATGGAGCCCGCGCCGGGGAAGAAGGTCCCCGAGTTGGGCAGGGTGCTGTCGGTGTTGGTCGCGAGGAAGACGGCGCCGCGGCGGATGTAGTGGTACGCGAGCGCCAGCTTCAGGTAGTTGATGTGGAAGTCGAGGCCGACGAGGACGACGCCGACCTCCGGGTCCAGGAGGGTCGGGTCGCCCGCGGCGATCCGGCTGTAGTCGTCTGGCTGCAGGTCACGGCGGTAGGCGGGATCGGTGCCGCCGACGACGGGGATGTTCTCCGACCGGAGTTCCTGCTCGATGCCCGTCTCGCCGAGGACGAAGACCTTGCGCTTGTTCTCGGGGAGCTTGAGGATGCGGGAGATGTATATCGCGGAGCTGTATGACGAGGAGAATATCTCGTCCTGTTATTTCTGTCAGTTTCCGGCATCAAGTCGAGGATTTCCATATCAAAGGAAAGGACAACATACCACCGAGCTCGGAAGTCCCATGCCCTCCAGCTTCTTCTTATAGTCCGCCCGCGACTTAGTGCTGTTGTTCGTGACGAAGACGACCTGTTTCCCTGTGCACACACAAGTCAACATCCACTCAATCTCTCCGTAACTATAGTGCAAACCCGCAACTGACAGGAGTGGAAATTATTATATACCTTTATTCCTCAACATCTCCAACGTCTCGACCGTCCCCGGAAAGATATGATCGCCGGACCATAGCACGCCTATCTCAACCGTTGTCTTAGCATGCGTTGTGAAGAGGATATCCCAAGTATGAATATTTGTATGCGGAAATAATAGATTGAAACATTGACGTAGTCGGAGCTAGTGTGAGGGGCAGGGTGACAGACCATCGCAGTCGAAAAGGAAGACCTAACGAATATCTCCAAGTCAGCTAAGCCGCAGAAGATTAAAAAGCGCAACAGTAAGAGCAAAGGCAAGACCAGTCAGCAGGCAAAGATGGTCCGGGAATGCTGCAGTTTCAACATACATCGAACTTATCTAGAAACTCCTTGATCGCGACGCCATCTCCGGACAGATAGCGGGGTGTGATGGTGCTCATGGCACGATATGCTTAAGCAATTCAAGACGGGATGTAAGGTTACACGGAGTTTATGGTATCTAAGTAATTACAAAGAAACAGAGAGAAAGAAAGAAAAAGACTACTGTCTATACTCACTTAAATTTGAAACGAATGTCGATATCCAGGAGAGGGACCAGCCTCACTTCTGCGGGGAAAGACAATTTCGGACTCTGTGGCGGCGGGGCAGGCTCCGTGCACGTGATATCGGGAATGTTCCGATAGGTCACAGTTCACGTGAATATAGAGCATGTAAGGCTCTCACAATTCTCGATTATGAGTGTTGCATCTTTTGTATTAAATAGTATTAATATGGAAGGTTTAGGGCTGCAATGAAGCCTAGTTTGAGGAATCGTCTGGAGAAGTGGTTGTTATTATAGTAACAAGAGATATGTCAGGAAAACGCAGTCTCTCAGACGTTCCGAAAAGAATGTTTCCGAGTTGCTCTACTGTATGCACTAGCAGACTGTCATCAAATTTCGAATGGATGACTATGGAGCCTGCTGGATTTAGCGAAATGAGAGCTGTGTGATAAGTCGCTGACCGGAATTGGTGCCCGATGGCAGACAAAAGCTCTAGAAGCCCGAATCCACTTTGCAACATAACGGGGCCATCACTCAACATGCTCTGCCATGGCCTCCTCATCCTTGCAACACTCGTGCTGCTCGATGGTGCCTGTTGCTCGCCTCTCCCCGACAAGTGCAGGACTCACGCCTTCTAAACGTAGTCTTTCCAAGTTCATGGCGGCCTCTGCCTCCTCTTGTCTTTCCTCCTGCGACATCTCGGGCCCAAATAACAGGAATAACAGCATATATGCCCAAAAAGCGCCTATGAATATGGCGATGACCCTACCGTAGTCGAACCGTTTTGTGCCGTCTGGGTTTGGGGTCAGAGGATACCGCTCGCCGATGACAGCCTGGATCGTCGCAGACGCAGACGAAGCAAGGTTCCCAAATTGTTATGTCAACCCGACCATGAGGGAGCGGAGGACCTTCAGGCAGAGCTCCTGCAGATGGATTGGAATGGGCCCCCAGACACCGCCAACAAAGAACTGCTGGAAGAACGCACTCGCCACCAGGGACATGCTTCGCGGTAGCATGTACGTCGGGATGATGGCGCCGCCGATCACGCAAGCGCACATCATCGTCAGACGCCGGCCGAAGTAAGTGCTGATGTACCCGACCGTGGTACCACCGAGGGGGGCATCAATCTGCCCGGCGACGGTGATGATAGTCGTGTCGGTCGCGCTCATGCCAACCTGATCTTTCAGGAAGGTTGGATATAGATCCTGACTGCCGTGAGAGCAAGAGTTGAAGCCTGTCATAAGCATAACTAGGTAAATGAAGAGAACCCAGTTGTCACGGAGGCCTTTCCCTCCTTCCTTGAGAAAGGCGCTGAATCCAGTCGCGCGCAGATGGTCCTCCTCCGCATGTTCGGCTTTGATTCTTGCCTCCCGTTCCGCCTTGATGGCCTGGAAATGATTTGTCTCCGGGAGCCACCAGCGGAAGGCAATGATGAGAAGCGGCGGTGCTGCGCCAAACCAGAAGAGACTTTTCCAGCTGTGGGAAGTCGTCGGGACCAATGCGCGGTAGAAGGCTGCGGCCAAGAGGTAACCGGTCGCATACCCTTGCTGATACAGTCCAGAGAGCAAGCCTCGAGCTTCGTAGGGAAGATCCTCAAGTGCAGTAGCAGCTGCGGGTCCAAAGAGCCCTGCGGGACGTCAGTTGATCTGCTAAGGATAGAAAGTTGTCAGAAGATACCTTACCTCCCATCGCGATCCCGTAAAGCGAACGGACAGCAAGAAACTGCGATAGATTGTTGCAGAATCCCGACGCGAGTTCAAGAACCACAAAGAGAAAGAGGTTAATGATCATGGGGTACTTCCTTCCGTAGCGATCAGACATGAAGCCAAAGATCAAGGCGCCAACCGACCGAAGCATCAATGTAATTGTCATGCCCTGCACGGTCAAATCAGCATATCTTACTCTGTTACAATATACTTAGGTAGTTATCAACCCAGGAGACATCCGAATTAGAGACATCAAACTCCGCAGCAAGTTCGGTAACCGTAATGGAAACTGTGAAGAAGTCGAATGCATCCCATGTCCATCCCAGGAATCCAGAAGCAAATATAAGCCATTGATGGCGTGTGAGCTCTCTAGAGATCTTATACGGGTTCCTCAACTTGTTCTAGTTGCCAGTAAGCAGTCCGCTACCACTTGGAGGACTCATAAGACCCGCATTCGATACCCGTGGCGGCTGTAAACTCGATATTCGAGTTGCGAAATAGTCTACAATCTGTTGAGGGGAGTAAAACCACACCGCAGCCATATGGTTCCTCATGACGGCGATGTCAGGAGACCTTTCAGAATGGAGGCAATTAGGAGCGACAGTCGAGAACAAGCAATTCACCCGCGAGGACAGGGCTCTAAGGGCGAGAAAAATGAGAATACCTACCTATCCAAAGGCGACAATGCCGCTTAAATAGAATGCTCATTGACCCGAGGGGACTCCTTTCTTCCCCCGCCTCTTTCGATACGCCGCTGACAGCTGACTTTGCTCATCATTACCTCCTAGTCGGCTGACGTCTGGGACACCGCAGCACGGAGCAGAAGTCTCCGCGCCAAGAGACCACGTCTCCGTCTCTGCGGAGAAATCGTGAGCAGGACATGTCACTGACCGCTGATACAGTCCAGTACTGCCAATAATTCGATATACTGATGTTAGCTTCCAGTCGGAAAAGTGCGGGGTGGCCGCGGGAAGAGCCTACGCGTAGAGTAGAGGAGCGCCAAGACATGGGGAAGCCTAGCGCAGGTGGGGGATTCCCGTGGGGCCGCTTCCTAGGCGGAGGCGGAGGCGGAGATAGATAACCATACTCCTTAAGTTCATGAGAAACGTCTGGGGTAAACGTCAGAGCAGGCCGGTCCCCAGGTTCCGATGGATTAGCCAGCGCGCTGGGTCCGCGAGTGCGCGTCCCTTCTTCCAGGACAACCGCACGGCGGGGCGCTAAACGTGCTGTTTTCAAATTGCCGTGAGAATATCAATAATAAACCTAGCTGACTAGCATCGTGTCAATGGAAGAAATCGGGCAGATCAGGACGGCCATGGCGCAAGTCAGCTGGTCGGCACGAGTGATATGCGGTGTGAAGCTTCCTTGGTGGGTGTGCGTTTTTCGAGCGAGAGTTTGACAAGGATATACTGGCAATGTGCAGTTGAATCTGGCATCACGAGGCTGTGCTTTGCTCGTATCCAACGTCCGCGATCCAATGTCCCCTCTCGAGTCGGGCTCGCTGTCACCTGACTAACCATCAACAGGGAATCGCGATCAGGATGTATCCTCGGCTGATATACTGAGCGCTGCGACGCGCGCGAGTTTGAACTAGCCAGTCCATTGCGAGTAGGGCCTCTTGAATTGATCCATCTGCTTTGGCCACATGTAGAACCTATTACTAGAAATCAGAAAGAGATAACTTCGCTCCTTTCCTATTTAGGCGAACTGTAGAAATCTATTCCATTCTATGGCACGTTAATCCACGAAGATAGTCGGAGACAAGGCCGAGTAGTGCTTGAAGAAGCTCGTAAAAAGTCTGATTGCATGCCCCACATCATGCGATCCCCCTGTCTCCCGAATACTGTGCATGCTCAACTGCGGGTTGCCAAGATCAAGGGTCCTGGCTCCCAAAGCAGCGGAGAGCATCGGGCCGATGGTGCTACCGCAGCTTGAATCATTGCGAACGACAAACAGCTGAAGAGGGACAACCTCTCCATCCTCGCCGGCCTTTCGCGCAACTTCCTGGAGAAGCACGATCCCCGGGGAATTGGTTGCATAGCGCGCGTTAGCATTGATCTTGATAACAGGGCCCTTGTTTATCTCCGGTCGATGATCCGGCTCATACTTGAACGCGTAGTTGGGGTTGACCGCGTGAGCCATATCTGCGGAAAGCAGGAAAGAGGTCGACAGTGTCTGCTCATAGGCTGTTGAAAGGTCTGCCTGGCCCGCACCCTCGAAGGAAGAGGGAGGAAGAACGGATAGGCGACGAATGATCGCAGGCAACGCGTTGGAGTCCGCGCCCTGGGCAGTGCGGCTCCCAATCTCCTCATGATCGAAAAGGGCAATTAGACGGATCGACGTCTCATCATCCAAAGCAGACTTGTCAGCCACAGAGTGGATCAGACCCATGGTGGCACAGAATGACATGTTGAGGTTGTCCAGTCGAGCCGAGAAGATAAATTCATCGAGCAATCCCCCGAGGCACGCCTTCTGCGTGTCGAAAAGGATCATTTCAAAGTCGAGCACATCCGCAGGCTCAACGCTGAGCTCGGAAGCGATCAGTTCCACAAGATACGGATGGTGGCGCTCGGTAATCGCCTTCAACGGAGCAGGATCCCCTTGCTTTCCAGTGTCATCGGCCGCAGCATCCTTCGAATCAGAACTCTTGGAGCCGCGGCCAGTGCGGTTGAGTTCCGCAGCAACAAGACCAGCAATAGGGAAGAGCTGAGTCTCCTTGTTGAATGAGAATGTCTCCTGACGGTCGAGGTGGATCGCCAGTGTTGGGATACGGAGAACTGTTACAAGTTATCAGCGGGATGCACTGTGCTCTCGAATTGGTCGAACTTCATACTGGGACGGTCAATATGGACCAGTTTCTGCACAATCGAGCCGTCTTTCTCGCGTACCATCACTCGACCGGCGACTCCAAGGTCGCGATCGAACCCTGAAATAAAGTTAGTCCAGGCTGCGGTTAGCTGCTAAGTCGTGATACTGACATGTGTGCCAGATGCCCCCTCCATATGTCTCGACACCGACCTGGACAAACCCTTCTCCCTGCTTTTTACTCACAGGCTTAATCCTGAGGACAGGGGAGTCGGTGTGAGCACCGATCATCGAGATCGGATTCCCAGGCTGCCAGGCACATTTATTAGTGCTCTAGACATTCTCGTCTCAATAATGACGTAGATGGTGAATTGCCCACCTTCCACTTCTTGCCAATGGCAAACGCTACGATCGTCGAGCCATTACGGGACAGATAGTACTTGCCACCCGGTTGACATGTCGAAGACCACGAGTCTCTCTCCTACATGCATTATTAAGCTTCTGCAGAACCAGATAGCCGTATACAACTGATGGTGTCGCGTACCTTGATCTCCTGGAAGCCTGCCTGGGAAAGGAGCTTCTTGGCGGAGGCGACCGCATGAAAGGCTGGGGTCTGTTAGACAACTATGCCATGATGGACGTAGCGGAAGCAGGGAGAATTACGGGTAGGCGAGGCGTTGACGAAGGACAGGAAGTCCTTGGCGGCCTGCTTGCTGTCGATCTTGGGCATGGTGGAGTACCTTGTGTGCTGGTAGCTAAGACTGTTGTGTAGCGGGATCGGAAGACGGCCAGAGGAGGCGGAGGACACGAAGTTTGGAGGGGTAGCGACACAGCGCACGAAGAACACGCGACTCCCAAGCAGGCCGCTCTTGAGCCTGGGAATCATCAGCAACGTGGTCTACAAGCCTCCTCGGATGACAACTAGCTCTGCAGGATCAGGCGTGCAACATCAGGTCACTGCCGGCTGGGAAGCTTTATTCTCTACTCTGGACGGCGGGCGTTTTGCTGTGGCCCAAGCTCTGTGTCCCATCTCGGCCTGCTGGGCGGAGCGACCACGGGATCCGATTGAAGGATGGTAACTTTACGTGTTGGTCGAATCGTTTCGCGGATGTCTCGCGTTTATCAGACCATCTGTTCACCATCAAAACATCAACAGCTGTCCACACGCCAATGATCACGCCTTTGCATGCAGCAAGCCTCGCATTCCCCCTCAGTCGCGTGTTGTGGTGGCTGCAGGATGTTCCAAGCGCTAAGACGCGTCTCGCACAAATAAACAATAAGCCCACCGCCTGACAGTGCCTGTACACCTGGGTATTGCCCACCCTCGACGGGCCGTCAGGCACACATCATCATTATCATCGCATTCTGGGGCATCGCGCTGCGGCACAGCTCTCAGGCGGGACAGGAGCTCCAGGAAGCCAGGGTCGATTCCGCCGCCGGGAGCAACCCCTTTCTGGCCTAGGAGCGCTGGGAAAGGCTTAGCGTGCCCGACGCGTGACCCCCGAGGAACGAGATTCCCCTTCGACTCCATCGCCAGAGCCGTCACAGACGCCCCAAGCTTGCTCGTCGATCTCCTGGCATCCCTCCACCTCCCGCCAGCCTCATCGCTCTCACCGGACTGCGGCTTGGGCCCTCTCAAATGACCTCCGCAGGCTGCCTCTTTCCGTCAAAGCAGCCCTGGTCTGGTGAGACTGTTGTCTTGTCACTGTCTCCCTTCGCATCTCTGCGCCGACCCGCATTGTGAACTCACCAGACTGTCGGAATCCTCCGTCACAGCATTCACTTCTTCTTTAATTCAGTGCAGACCGCGGAGCATTTCACTGGCTGATTATCTGCCTTCTTTCCATCCGTCTTCCACCCCTCAGTTCACCTGTCTTGCAAACCCGCTGTCCGCCCCGTGAGGCTGGAATTGACGCCGTGTTTGGGTCGTGAGAGAACCACTACAGTAGCTATGAGTGAACAGAATCAGGACTCTGAGGTTCCTGCGTCAGCTGGTGCGTCAGCACCCGCATCTGACACGAAGCCTCCTGGCACCGCGAACGCGCTGAATATCGCATCCCCGCCTGGGTCAAAAACCCCGCCCAGTGTGCCGACGAAGAAGACTTTGCTCTTCCCCGATTCCTTAGGCAGTCGACCGCAAGCGCGAACTGGATCGGAACCCGTCGACCCAGAGGCCCTAGCAAGGGCCTTGAAGGAGTATGAAGACGCCGGCCGTCGGCGTGAGAGGACCCCGGGTACGAGTCCGAGTCGGAAGAGACAGAGGGTCTACGGAGATAGGCGAGTGTCCTAGTTCATTCCTGGCCTAGTTCATTCACGGGATATCCTCTGCGTGACATGCTGGGGGAGCGCCTGTTGTTCATAGGGCTATCTTTGGGGTCGGTCGCTGACCATAGATGTGTTGCAGGTTCATACCGAATCGCGAAGGTCAGGATCTCCAAGCGACCTATAATTTGCTGCACGAGGATGGCTGTCCATCCACGCCGTCGAAGACCAAAAAGCGTACGCCCCATGGTGAGCTCCATTTCCAGAAGAGTGAGGTTTTCGACCCGATTGCCATGCAACATCTTTTGCTGACATTATCATTGCAGCCGAGGAAGCAAACCGCACCTACTCCCGAGTCTTAAGAAGCGAGCTCTTTGGGAACACAGTCCCACAGGCTGATATAGATTCACCCGACCCCCTGTTAAATTTCAGCACAACTATTCATGACCCAACTCGCTCCCATACCCCTCCTTTGCATGCTGGGTCAACCCTGCCTCCGGCGAGCATAACCCCCTCTACTCCCCACAAGAATCTCTTCACATATGTGTCTCCACGACCGGGGTCTGGTCAACCGACCCCGTCAAGGACCCCTAGAAGCCAACATGGGCCGAACCTGAACGTCCGATCGGAGCTGTACAGCTTGTCGCCGATCCGTTACGATAGCCAACGCATACTGGAAACGCCGCGAAAACAACCACGTTACGTGAATAAAGTTCCTTACAAAGTGCTTGATGCGCCGGATCTGCAGGACGATTTCTATCTAAACTTGGTCGACTGGGGAAGCAGTAACGTGCTAGGTGTCGGATTGGGAAACTCGGTGTACATGTGGAATTCGCAGACCGGGCGGGTAACTAAGTTATGCGAGCTCAAGGAGGATACGGTGACCAGCGTGAGCTGGATACAACGGGTAAGAGGTTTCCATGTGCGCTCTGTTGGTCCACTGTAAGCTAACCTTGAGTGTTTTAACAAGGGGACCCATATTTCGATTGGTACAGGTAAAGGCCTTGTCCAGATTTGGGATGCAGAGCATTGTCGTCGTCTGCGAACAATGATTGGCCATACGAATCGTGTTGGAGCTCTAGCTTGGAACGACCATATTCTCACTTCTGGGTCTCGGGATCGTCTAATATTCCACCGTGACGTTCGTTCTCCCGACCAGTGGCTTCGACGCCTGTCCGGCCACAAGCAGGAAGTTTGTGGCCTCAAATGGAATACCGAAGATGGTCAGCTGGCTTCCGGAGGCAACGACAACAAGCTTATAGTGTGGGATAAGCTGCACGAGACGCCATTGTACCGGTTCTCCGAACACACGGCGGCGGTCAAGGCGATTGCCTGGTCTCCTCACCAACATCATTTGCTTGCTTCTGGTGGAGGAACCGCTGACCGGACCATAAAGTTTTGGAATACCGCAACCGGAACCATGATCAAAGAGGTTGACACTGGCAGCCAGGTTTGTAACCTTGGTTGGTCGAAAAATTCCGACGAGATCATAAGCACCCATGGCTACAGCCAAAATCAGATTGTCATCTGGAAATATCCTCGCATGGAGCAGATTGTTTCGCTCACTGGTCATACGTACCGCGTTCTCTACCTGGCAATGAGTCCCGACGGGCAGACCATCGTCACGGGAGCCGGCGACGAAACGTTGAGGTTTTGGAAGATATTCAACAAGAAGTCTGGGAGAGACACTGGGCGCGAAGGTAGCAAGTTGGCTGAATGGGGAACGATTCGGTGATGCGACTCATGCTACGCGCACCCCCCATCACGGGCCGTTGGTGTCTCAAGCCATCTTCTTGCTTGAGCGCTGCTGTCTCTCCTTCTCTTCCATTGCTTCTAATGTACATTAGATCCGGCGTTCACGGTCTTTGGTGGTCTTCGGCGTTCATCCAGTCTGAGTGTGGGTGATGGGACGGATCTTTGCGATTTCTCATGCTAGTTTTTGGCATCTCCTGCATCTAGGTTGGTGGTCCACCTAGTAAGGGGTGGCTTCCTAAGCGGAATGCACCGAATCCTCCTTGCGAACATACATTGTTATGTCTGTTTGACTTCTTACCGATTTTGCGGGGTTGTTTGCGTGTGGCATCTCCATCATGCATCTTTTCCACTTTTTTTATCCATGGATTTATGGTGGGCGGCGCTCATGGAGTTGGAATGGGCGGGCAGAATGTTTGCGGTATGATTGGGACGGGCGGTTGGGAATTTCTTCAAGGATTGGGTTTTTCTTTTTTGTCGCTGAGCTGCATGATATCCTCGCGACCTTACGATGACACGACCTTTGTACTGAACTTGCTTGGCTCTATTGTGCTTATTTTCTGCTTATCTTGCACATCATCTCGCCTGTCTGCGTGGGATGGGGTTACTTGATATGGCATTGGAACCATACCTAGATATCTTGCTTGAGGAGAAGTCTCTCTTAGCCTCCCAAGCTTAGAATAATGGAATGTAATCCTATCAAATCCAATTAGTAGAACTCTTGGCGATTTAGTAGCAGTTCTATTATCGCTGCTCTTATTACCATCACACACCAAGACCAGCTCCGCATGTAACAACGGACATAGGCGTGTACATCGATCTATGGTACGCTCATGTGCTACACTAAATACATCCTCCTCGGATATTCGGTCTACACCCCATTCCTTCTCTTTGAACATGCTCACAGTCCCTGCGAGTACTCACAGAACCACCAACTTCTCCGGCCCAACTTGCAGTATGTCCTTGATCCGTTCCAAGAACACCTTCGCCCTCCTCTCCTCGTCCACGGGAACTGTGAGGCTGAACACGTTCTCTTCGGAGCTGACGGATGGCGATGCACTCGTCGTCGTTGTTGTTCTGGGAGAGACCTCAGAGGTCACATTGCCAGCAAGGAAGTCAATGATATCTTCCTCCTGGACCGGCTTTTTCTTGGACGAAGGAGCTGCTGGCGCGCCGTTGATCTCGGGGATGTAGTTGCCTCTGGACGTCTTGACGGGGCTGGCGCCGAGAACGACCTCGTCGAAGAGCTCGTCCGCGGTCGGTGCCTCGCGGGGCGAGCGCGGCAGGTCGTCGTTCGCCAGGTCCGTCGCGCGCGCGATGAACGTCGCCAGCGGGATCGTCACGCCGAGGCTCTCCTTGATTCGCTTCTGGAGGGACAGCACGGCGGACAGGGAGACGGAGACGGAGACGGAGGTCTCTGCGGGCGCGGCCTTCTTCTCCTCCTCAGCTGCTGCTGGTGCTGGTGCTGGTGCTGGTGCCTGTTCCGGCTTGGGAACCGGGGCCGGTGCTGGTGCGATCTTGATGTTGCTCAGGTCGAGGTGCGAGAGGCGCGCGATCCGCGCGGCCTGTGAAGCGGGGTAGTCGGCGGCGATGGCGCCCAGGTAGGCGAGGACGTCGCCCTTGAGGAGACGGCCCTTGGGGCCCGTCGCGGGGATCTTGGAGATCTCGGACTCGGGGATGCCCTTCTCGTGGAGGAGCTGGATGACGGATGGGTAGAGGGGATAGGCGGGGTTCTGGGTCTGGGTCTGGGTCGCGGCGGTGGATTGAAGCCCTGGAAGGTGGGATGTTTGTTAGTGGACTGCTCTGTGGATTGTCTGATGATGACATTGTGTTCTTTATCTAGGATATCAATTCAATTGGGTGCTGTGGTGGACGTACGTCGCGCGGGGGTGTATATTTTGACTTGCTGTCTGGCAAGTCTTGCAGGGAGCTGCCGCGCGGGGAAGCTCGATGCCATTTTGAAGATTCAAACAGATATGCTTCGTCCTCCTAGTCTGTTGTTTCTAAGGGCGTAATCTCGAGCGCGAGCTGCTGTAATGGGGACCGGGGAGTGGAGCAAGATCGCTATCGATACACGGTATCAATGCTCCATCTGTAAAAACAGTGACCTTCTCAGATGATCCAATTCAGAGAGGACAGGCGTCCGTGGTCAATTGCAAAGAGCCATCCAGGCCGGACGGACTCGATGAAGGCGATCTCTGCTCGGCCCCGAGACCGTTGAGGTTGTTGGGCGTCGCCCGAGAGCTTCACCGGCGTCCGGCTTCGGGAATATCGTTGTGCCGCCGCGGAGGCGATCCGTCGTGCGGCGGGCAGACAGAGCAAAAAGAGACTGAATCAGGCGGCAGCGCGAACGACGAGACGGTGAGTAGCCCTGTCCACACGCCCTGACCGGTCCTTCTACCAGTCCTTCTCTGTTGCTCTTTATCGATGCTTTGTGTTATGACTGCAATTGTCTCTCCAAGCTGTTTCTTCTAGCCATACGACGCTCCTCAAGACTCCGAGGTCTCAGGCCATACTTTGCTTGCTAACGGTTTTCATTGCTTAGGTAGGTGCTACGATGTTTTACAAACCTTTTGTTTTCCGGACTTTCTCGCATAATTTTTCGAGAAGTCCCTTCCAATCATTTTTCTATTATAACTTTTCACGCACGACCTCGCGATGCTTCTTGTCCTCGAGCGCTCGACGCTGGGCAGCACCGAACCCCGTCGCGCAGCGCACCGCGACACCTTCCAAGCCAGCCTCTCGACCCAGGGTTCCTGATCCAGATGAAGAGACTCTAAAGTTTGCTGGGAGACGGCCTGAAGGGTTTGGCAAACTGGAAAGAAAGGTCGCCAAACATGGAAACGTCGTGCTTTTCAAGGCACCGTCGCAGCGGAGCTATATCTTAGGAGCTTACGGCATTGCCGGTTTCTGCTTCGCATACTCCGTCTATAACTCCAGTATCACATTCAATGACCCCAAGGTGCCGCTACCCTTGTGGCAGCAGCTTCTCTTTGGCGGTGTATGCGTTATCATGAGCATCATGGGCACCGTCTTCCTCTTCAAAACCTCGCGACTGATCAAGGCGGTAACTGCCGTCCATTCGAATGGGAGGACGGTTCTGCGCTTCACAGTCCGCCATATGGTGCCTTTCCGCAAGCCCTTCGAGTTCGATGTCTTGCCGCATCAGATCGCTTTCGCCCGTCGATTGGTGGTCTCTCCAGAGGCCTTGAAGCGCCAGCAAGGGTTGCAGACGGCGGAACAGCAGGCTGTGTCCGAGAAGAGCTTCCTCAGGGCTCCGTTGAAGAAGCTGAATTACGCCATCTGGCTGGTTTTCCTCTCTGTGCGGCGGCTGTTCACGCAGGAGGATTTCATCCTTCTGGAAATCCAAGGCCAGAAGGGTGCCTTCAGAATGGATTCCAACGGATTTGTGTCGGAAGACTTTTTCGTCGTGGGAAACCCCGTCAGAGTGAAGTACTCGTAGGGCATACTCCGACAGAGTGAATGAACCGCCCCTAAGATTTTCGTACTGTTGAATTTCTTTCTATTGTCTAAATACCTTTTTTGTTCAACAACTCCTCGTACATATCTTTTCTACCTGATCTCTCTGTACACTAAGCCATTGTAAAAATTAACGCAGCGGATAGTTCTTCATCTTCGGCGGTGCCGATCCATCAGCTATGGCCGATCCATTCTTTCGACCAAGCCTCTTGGGCGGTCTTCCCTTCGGCACTGAGATTATGCACAATGCTCCCAGCCTTCCTGCTCCTACTGATCACCGATCTGAGTCACACTCCAGGCGATACGGTGAAGGGCAGATACGGCCAGTTGTTAGGATCGAGGAGGAGCCCAACTTCCCTTACAACGAACCAAGCTACGAGGAATGGAGGCTGGAGTATATGATGACCAGGTATTTGCATGAGTGGAACCTGTCTTTCTTGACCGTTTCCTGCTCTAATGATTTTTTTCCAGTCTCGAGGAAGCGCCTTTGAGCTTCAGCAACCCACTCTGCATGTAAGTCCTTTTTCCCGCAGATGCGTCATCTGTTGCAGTTTTCCTGACAAGATTATCTCAGTCTTTCTGATGACAACGAGATAATCCACGTTGTCGTCGGCAACAATGCCACCCTGTGGGCGATTCATCGAAAGCTCCTCTGTTCCCACTCCAACTTTTTCAGTGCTGCCATCAACAGCGCCTTCCGCGAGGGGGCCGAGAAGAAGGTTATCCTGAAAGAAGAGCTGAATGACGTGTTTTCGCTGTTCGTGCAGTGGCTATATTCTGGCTCCTTCACCACGAACGCGCATCCCCTCTTGCTCCGCGCCTACGTGCTCGGTGACAAGTTGGGCTCCCCGGGCTTCCAGAGCCTCGCGTTCGACAAGATCTACGCGTTCAACGTCTCAAACTGCCACTTCACCGCCGAGCAGGCGGTTTGGGTGTCCGAGAACACGCTGCCGGATTCCATGCTGAGAAAGTTCACCATGGATACGATGGCCTTTGGGCTGCTGAACGGCTCGCTGAGGCTGAGCAAGGATGAGTGGGAGCTTCTGACTCCGATCCAGCTGGATATTCTGCGTAGTGTCCAGTCTGTCGCGAAGATTCAGAAGCACTCGTGGAAGCAGAAGCCAAGGCTTCATTACAACAAAGGCTTCTAAGCGCCAGCAAGTTCGATTATCAAAACAAGGATGATTCAACCTCTTGAGAGATAGGAGGTGATCTTAGATATGCAGATTCTTAATCGAAATTGACCTAGTCACCAGAATTATCCCGCAGTAGATGTTCTTGTTCCATTGATAGCTTCAATCAATCCTGCATAGTCTATCATGGTGAAGTTATACTGAAGCTTCAAGGCATTCTTCACTTCTGTGCTTACAAATTTAAGAATGTCTTGAAGAACGCGTTCAGGATGCGAAAGACAAAGAACCGTAACGATTAGTAAAATCCGAGATGAGCATAACAAAAAAGCTGCAGGGCTCTGAAAGAGGCCTTAAAGCGATGCATTTCGAAAATGTGCCACTCGGGATATGCGATGATGGCTGCTGACTTTCGGTTCTGAAACCTGAAAAGGATGTATATGTCCATACCTCGTCTGACATATGATTTAATTGTGGATGCCCTAATGACCAGACAATGGCCGATGCCTCGGTGATCTTCCTCCATGACCTCATTGGAGTGGAAATTCCTCTACCCATTTCTACAAAGGCTTGACTTTAAACATGTGAATGAGGGGCCATCGGTATCTTCTGAAGAATTAGAATGTGTAAACTGGAAGATATTTAACAGGGACCTCGGATGTAGTACGCAATCAGTGAACACGTTCTGAGACTGGTGATATCGACGTTTGCTGACGGGAGCAGAAGTAATCCGCTCAATATAAGAGCAGATAGTGGAAAAGGTACTTTTAAAGATTGTCTGTAGCTACAGCACTCACCTTTTATTACAACTGAGATATATGCATCGATTATAAAGGACATCTTAGAGAGGTCAAGTCGTTCTGAGAACAAAGTACTGCTCCATCACATACTACTCAGGTCAATCAATATGGCTTCTTCTACTCTGTGTGCAGATGTCTAAGTATCTCAAGACTACCACTTATGGTTTAACGAGTTGGCAGCCACTCTCATCCACTGCATTACAGAAGCTGTCCTGGTTGACACTCCAATCTCGATCCCACAGACAGAAGACCTGATTCAATGGATCGAGGATATCATGCCAAAACGTTGAAGTAGAACTCCTTGCAGAAGCAAGAAAGAATACAAAGACAATAACAAATGTGAATGGTAAATAGGTCTGCATTCTTCTCTGCAAGGACTTCTTCATTATCGGAAAATTTGCACAAGTTTGATGAGAGTTTGACTGACATACAAAAACGTCGATGGGAACAATTTGCGCAGACTCTGTAATCTGTTAGCATAAAGGATTGATTGGTGTCTCATGCTCACCGCGCTTTGAATCTAGGCTTCGTGCAATTTGCCAAAGTCAGGCAATACCTGCACATTAGAAAAGAAGTCACTTTGCTTTGCGGTAGTTACATGGTCTAAGCAACGGCCTTTTTCCCGTAAGATCTTGGCCAACTCCCTTGACCTCTCGTTCAAACCCTGCATATTCCGAAAGATCATGTGTCAAGATAATGAAACAGATACCTCGGATACTCTGGAGAGATTCACCGCAGACGAGGTCTGTTTATTAATCAAGAAAGTTGACCGCCGAGGATCCAATGCACCGAGGTAGGGCTACCCCCAGGCCCACTGAGACTTACAGCCATATTGTACGTTTTACCTTGGTCAAAAGTTCGTGAGTCCGGTTATGGTAACTCTCCGAGCTTGACTTAAATTCTATAGGATCTTTATATCGCAGTAGATTCTGAATCAAGTTCTAAAAGCAGCTCAAACTTGCGGACATTACCTGTGGCATTTCACGATTTCCATCAGCTATTAGCACACACACACACACACACACACATATATATATATATATATATCAATAAAACACCATGGCTAGTCCCGAGTATCAAGTGATAATTACCTCCGATGAAGAGAAAGGCGTCTCCGCAAAGCGTCGAGCGGCATATATCCGTCCATTCTTCCTTTTCTGGCTCAGCTCCTTCATCGCCGAAGTTGTTTTCTTGATGGTCGGCATTTTCATCATGACGGGAACCAGGGATCTCATCTACAAAGTTCTCTGGACGTTATTGTTCTGCCCATTTGGGATGGGAGGAGCCATGGGCGGAATCATCGATTACTTCATCGTCGACCATTATTACGGCAACAAGGCTGTCTACTTCACCGCTCTCATCAGCATCCTTGTGTTCGGAAGTTGCAATTATCTCTGCTACAACCTTGATCGACACTTCGGCTGGTTCGGGGCGGCAGAGCATCCGCTCTGGTTCCATTGGCGGTATCCCATGATCTACGCGGTCGGCTGGTGGAACGGAAAGCTTCTCTTTACCGATAAAGGCCAGAAAAAGTTAGCCGCTTGGGGTCTTTAGTCGCTGGGAAGGACGGTGAGATATGGTGGGAGGATCATATGCTTCCCCCTTGTCAAACGCAGGGGTGAAGATCCATATTTGTGTATCCGAGGTCTCACTGAATCGCCTGAACAAGTTCTAGATGATCGGGGTCAAGGAGCGCGAACTTTGGTCCGTACCTTTGTGGTGCCACTTCCGTGATTGGTTTCTCAATCGATTTACTGCTTGAAAAAAAAAAAAAAAAAAAAAAAAAAAAAAAAAAAAAAAAAAAAAAAAAAAA
>ENA-UOWK01000084-UOWK01000084.1-bioreactor-metagenome-genome-assembly--contig:-NODE-84-length-127165-cov-24.979978_pt1 | contig 127165 bp, 80 predicted proteins | sample MGYA00238157_ERZ761612 | MGnify/ENA primary metagenome ERZ761612 (study PRJEB28901, sample SAMN06268035) | bioreactor metagenome | isolation source: Joint BioEnergy Institute, California, USA...
GGCCGCTCCTTCGGTGTCGACCACCCGAAAAACGTCACGGGTTCACTTTTTGCCTGTGTCGTTTTTAGTTTTATTTTTCTATTAAAACAATGGAAATTTTCAAGTCTTCAGTGAGGTTCATTTCCGATTATAGAGAGTAAGAACCTGGACGGACCGTGTGTACTGAGCATCCGTTACAAGATCCTCGACGTGAGCTATTGTTATTAGACTTTCCGAGTTTCTAGTTTACTTAACCATAGCTCAAAGACTTTTGGATCTTCTTACAGATTCATAACCTCAGTCTGCGGCCACGGGGGAACTCCAAGAGCAGTCCTTGACTGGAGAATGCTTCCATCCTTCAGGCTGGCTTGTGTTTGCATCAGAGGACTCCTTGATAACTGTACTACAAAACAACATATCATCAAGTAAACGGCTAAGGGATTGGGAATTGAGTACAATGAAATGATAATGCCGTGCCTTGTCATGCCTTCATGAAGCCACCGAGCTTCAGCAAAAGGGTCAAGGTCTACATGTGGACTCCTGGTCATCTTCTAGAAAGACTGAGCGAGTCTCCTCTCAGTTGTTCGATTTATTCAAGTCGTAATGCAAGCTCGTAAAGCAGCACAGTATCTTGAGGATACATAGCTTTTTGTCGTACCGGAAAGCCCTGGCAGAGAAATGGCGTATCAAAAACATAGGTGCGGGTTTTGGTGGCACCTTTAATGGCCCCGGTGGGCCGGAGATGTCAGATTTTGAGTCTCTAATCATCTTTGTCCCCTTCTGAGTGATGAAAGACTTGCAGCAGTTACATTGTGCTAGGATGCTTCAGATATCAGTCACGTGGTCTATATAGGAGACCTTAGTTTGGTAACTGTTACTTTTAAAGGAGGACGCTGTGGCACCGCTGAGCGGATGGGAAGCCATGCTTTCCAGATCTGTCAATGTGAAGGGGGTAGTAACTTGCATTATTGGACCATTTGTAGTTCTCGAGGGAGGAGATTTTGGAGTTGTCGCAGACTGTTTGGGAGTATGCAGCATCTGGAGCAAGAGCCATTCATCCTCTAGATAGGCTTCAGAGAAAAATACCACGCGACTACAAAGAGAGGCCATGACCACTAATCGTAGTGGGATCTGGTATTTCACTGGTCAACAGTAGGATAAGGAACCTCCGCAGCATATCCGAGAATGCCGATTGCGCTAAAAAGGATGAGATGGCTACGCAGCACACAAAATTTCCTTGTTACTATTTTCAGCAAATTGAAAAGACCATATACTTTCCTCCCCCTCGTCATTTAATATTATTCTTTTCAGGAGTATATAATCCACATTTGGTCGTGAAATCTGCTTCCGGCACATGTCTAGATCACGTGAGCAGAGCGGAAAATCGAGAGCCCCGACGGCCGCTTGGCGCGACCTTTTCCCCGAGTGGGAGATCACTCGGACAGTTCAGCCCCAACGCCTGCCTCTGAGCTCATCCCGCACATAGTTCCCTCCATCGGAGTGGTCAAGACTCGACAATTGACCACTGCCTGGTGGGTGTGGACAAGAGACATTCCGTTTTACCTGTTTTTGCTTGTTCCGGTCGTTCATTTATTTTCCCAAGCGGGCCAAGCCTCGGTCTGAGGTTGTTTGTGACTGTTCTCTTGTCCATACGGGACTGACGGCAGGAAATATCTACAGCGCGTCTGTTTGTACGTTACACTTTCTCTTTTGCATCTTGGACTTTCGTTCCTGTGTGACGACTATCTCTGAAGTCTGTTTTGACTCTTAATTTTCGTTCCGGCAGCATTGAATCTTTGGTACTTCTGAGCGCTGGGAGATTCATTCCTGCTGGATCCAAGACAGGCAACTTTAGGAATTGTTACTGGTTGCGCTGGAGCTCATGATGCTATAGCGGCGGAAGCTCTCGGTTCGTGCGTTTTTGTGTTCAATCTTGCACATCGAACTTGAGAAGCACTTTCATACCTGTGGCAGCGCTGCGGTGCAAGCAATTACTGTCTTGTCTAATTCTGTCATTTACTGTCGTGTCAGCCTGTCTTGCTTTGCGCCCCAATCATGGCTGCTGCAACCTCGTTTCGCATGCTGTCGATTCCGACATGCGTATCCCGGCAAGGTCTCTATCTCCTGAAGGGAAACAAGCATGTATCAAACCTCAGCTCCTTGGCTGATCCTTTCAAATGTGGACTTGGAAGGAGATCTCTCATTACAATCGGGGATATCTCGGTTTCTGCACGGTTGAAGATCAGGTATGTCACTTGTTCCTTAAAGGGACAAGGAGACGAAGCGTATGACGACATCACTTAACAGATATAGTCTGAATAGGAATCCGGGGCGCATATGCGGCGGCATTACAGAAATGAGCTTGAGATGGCTAAAAAGGTCTACTTACCAAAGGCGGTGGATAGGAACGAAAAGGCCAGATGAAGAGGGTAGCAAAGCTTCTGAAAGGTAAGGATTTCTATGTGGAAGTCTCTCAACTCATGCGTCAGATGGATCAATGGAACACCCTCGCAGTTGACACGAGAAAAGCTCAAATCCGACCTCTCAACCAAAGCCAAAACTTCTTTCCCGACTACCAGTCCCAATTCATGAGAACATATATACTGTTCCGAACGTGCTGACCTTCTCCCGTCTCGTCGCCGCCCCGCTCGTCGGGTATCTCCTTGTTCACGACTATCATGCTGCTGCGCTCTCGTTATTCGCTTACGCAGGCATCACTGACCTTATTGACGGCTTTATTGCTCGACGTTATCACCTGCAGACAGTCGTGGGAACCGTTATCGATCCCATGGCAGACAAGATGCTCATGACGATCAGTGTTGCCTGCTTGGCGTTGAACGGTTCGATTCCTGGTAAGTCACCATCTATCTACATATCCTGTGCTGCTCTTTCGACACGGTCACCGAGTACACGTGTAAACCGTGAGTCAAACTGACGGTAACTATCTCAGTCTGGCTGGCTGTTCTTATTCTCGGACGCGACGTCGGCCTTGCCATTTCCGCCCTCTACTACCGATGGATATCCCTCCCACCGCCCAAAACCATGGCGCGGTACTGGGATTTCTCCCTGCCCTCCGCGGAGGTGAAACCGACAAACATTTCGAAGATCAATACCGCGCTGCAGCTGTTCCTCGTGGGATCCGCGATGGCGATTCCTGTGATCCCGGAATCTGTATTAGGTGCATGGGGACTGCATGAGAGTATGATTGGGCTACAGTAAGTGACGATTTTCCTCCGTCAACTGTTGTTTTTGTGTCTTTGTGCGAGGAAAATGCCCTTGACGCTGCGGTTATAAATGTATTCTGGGAGTTTCCAAGCACGTACGACCATAGGGTGTGGAAAACAGGGCTTCCCGTCCGCTCAGCCGTACTTAAGCCACACGCCGGGCGGTTAGTAGTTGGGTGGGTGACCACCAGCGAATCCCGTCTGTTGTACGTTTTTTTCTCTAGTATACCTACTAGTCTTGTTTTCTTTATTTCTATTTGCCACATTACTTTCATCTGGCAAATGATTTTCTATTGCTGTCATATTATGATTTTAATTTCAATTTTTTTGTCTACTGCCTTCAGAAAAAAACCACTCACTCACGTGACCCATTATCGCAGATACCTCGTCGCAGCGACAACCATCTGGTCCGGCCTGAGCTACGTCTTCTCCAAAGACGCCGTCAAGATCCTCACGAGGGAAGAGATCCAAAAGCGCATCGCCGCCGCGGCCGCTCGGAGGAAGTCTTCTTCTTAGTCAATGTCAAGTCAACGTCAGTGTCGAATCGAGAGGAGACGTCGCGACGCTTATCATTTCAATTCTTCTGCTCCATCTCTCCATCTCTCCATCTCCCTCCGTGACTGACGGATGTATCCGTGGATGGATGGCTGGATGGATAAGCATCGTCACGGCGTAGGGGCCTTGTTTTCATTTTTGTTCTCAAGTCCGTTTACATAATCTCGATGTCAATTTTTTTTCTCATATGTGTGTATGTTATGTGCATGTGCATGTGTATCTATCTATGTATTAGCAATATGACCGACCGACCGACCGGTTCAGGGTTGGGTTTGGTCGGGAGCAGAAGAAAGAGAATGAAAAGAAAAAGAATATCTACTCGAAGCACGATGTATGTACAAGTACAAGTACTTACTGCACAGTTAGTCTACTTGTGCCTGCCTGCCTGCCCTACCTATGTCCATGTTGTGCATGATTATATGATAGAGCACAGCACAAGGAGAGAGGAGAGGAGAGAAGGGGGAAAGCAGAAGATCAAAACATTAAGAATCCAGAACTTTTACTTTGGTTTTTTTTAAAAGAAAGATTTAACTTTGTTGTTTGGAATAGGAGAGAGCTGGAGAGAGGATGGCATGGTATCATTCGATATGTATCATATGTCCGTGTCTGTGGTCGTGGTCGTCGTATCGTATCGTATCTCAATAGATAAAAGAAGAAAAAAAATGGAAGAAGGAAAGGAGAAACAAGCAATGGTATAATATAATGCGTGTAGTATGTATAGGTATAGCATAGTATAGTACACGAAAGAGAGAAAAAAGAAAGAAAGCAAGCCACCTAAAAAGCAAAGATCATACTCCTACTCCTTCTTACTCCTGAAAAACCAACCCGGCCGAATAAATGAATGAATGAATGATCGATTCCCGCCGATTTTTTTTTTCGATTCAAGTCAATCCCAGAGAAACCCTTTTTTTGCGAGAAAGCTATTCGTATTCCATCAGTTGCATGTGTCGTGTTCCAGGTATTCATTCGCGAAGAAAGAAAGGCAGACGTGCAGTTTATTACGCCGCCTGCTTCGACTCCAGCACCAAGCCCTCTTCCAGCTCCTCCGGCCTGGGACCCGCGTCGGCGTCCGAGTCCGGAGAGGAGTCCCGACGGCCATTATACACGTTCTTCCGCACGTGCATGAGCAACCGCAGGGCCCCCGCGGGCGTGACGCCCTCGATGCGCCGCGCCATGCCGATGCTCTGCGGCCGGACGCGCTCCAGCGCCTGGCGCTCCTCGGTGCTGATGCCGTAGACCTTGGAGTAGTCCAGGTCCGGCGGGAGGAGGAGGTTCTCGTCCTGCTGGAACTTCTGGGCCATGACGGCCTGGCGTTTCACGTAGGGCGCGTAGCGGCCCTCGATGGCGACGCGGGCGCGGATCCCGGGCGCGAACGAGTTGGGCGTGTACGCGGTCCCTGCCGGGGACTGGATGTGCGGGATGAGCGAGTCGATGTCGATGCCGTCGAGGCAGAGCATGTCCATGGCGGAACGGATGGAGGCGTCGACGCGGACGGGGAACCCGCGGCGCGACCACTGCGCGGTGGAGAGCTTGGTGTTCTCGAGGAGGGTCTGCAGCTCCTTGATCTGCGCCTCGGTGTCGGTGAAGTGGCGCCAGCGCCTGTCGGAGACGATGCCCGCCTCGCGGCCCATGCGGGTCAGGCGCAAGTCGGCGTTGTCGGCGCGCGTGGAGATGCGGTACTCGCTGCGGGTGGTGAACATGCGATAGGGCTCGGAGACGCCCTTGGTGATGAGGTCGTCGATCATGATGCCGATGAAGCCGTCCGACCGGCTCAGGGTGAGTGGTGGCCGGCCCTGAGACGCCAACCCGGCGTTGGTGCCGGCGATGATTCCCTGGCCGGCGGCTTCCTCGTAGCCGGTCGTGCCGTTGATCTGGCCGGCGAGATACAGCCCGCTGATGAGCTTGGTCTCGAGGGTGGGTTTGAGGTTGCGGGGGTCGACGTAGTCGTATTCGACGCCGTAGCCGGGTTGGAGCATGTGCACGTTCTCCAGACCGCGGACGGTCCGCAGCATGGCGAATTGGGCGTCGGCAGGGATGGTCATGGAGATGCCATTGGGGTAGATAACCTCGTTAGGGGGAAAGCCCTCCGGCTCCAGCCAGATCTGGTGCTGCTTCTTGTCCTTGAAACGGATAATCTTGGACTCCAGCGAGGGGCAGTACCGCGGCCCCTTGACCGTTTCGCGGATGTGCACGGTCTTGTCCAGATTGGCCCGGACGATTTCGTGGGAGGCCTCGTTGGTATGCGTCATCCAGCAGTTCAGCTGACCCTCATCGCCAACCTGGACAGTGCTGTTCATATAGGAGAACGGCTGCGGCGGGGAGTCACCCCGCTGCACCTCGAGTATAGAGAAGTTGATCGTCTTCTTGTCCAGTCGGGGAGGAGTCCCGGTCTTGAGACGGCCGAGCTGGAAGCCAGCCTCGCGGAGCGACTTGCTCAAGCCAACCGTCGCAGCTTCGCCCAGGCGCCCCGACGGAAAGGACTCCATGCCGATATGGATCTCGCCGCCCAGAAAGGTGCCCGTTGTGATTACCACGTGGCCGGTGGGAATGACCTCTCCGGTCTCGAGCCGCACGCCGACAATCTTTCCCTGCGGGCTGCCCGGAGACCCGTCGAATCCGTCTCTCGACACCACGATGTCCGCGACCTTGCCCTCGAGGATGCTCAATCCCTCCGTCCCCTGCAACTCCTCCAGCATGTACTTCTTGTAGAGGGCCCGGTCGATCTGCGCGCGGGGACCCCACACCGCGGGGCCCTTGGACCGGTTCAGGATCCGAAACATGATGCCGGCCTTGTCCACGACACGGCCGCAGACCCCGTCCAGGGCATCGATCTCGCGGATCATGGTGCCCTTCCCGATGCCTCCAAAACTCGGATTGCACGAGCACACGCCAATGTTGGACAGCGACGGCGTGATCAGGGCGGTGCGGGCGCCGGAGCGGGCTGCAGCGGCGCAGGCCTCGGAGCCCGCATGCCCACCTCCAATGACGATGACATCGTACGGTCTGTTGATTTGATAAGTGATTGATGACAATGGTCAGTCCCTTACGTGATATGGCATGCGGAGAGCGAGATGATGGGGGAGAGGGGAGGAACATACTGCGTGCCATCGGAGACGGTCGCAAAGCCGCGAGACCGGCACGGCGCCCGTACAGTACGGGGGCCGTACCCGCGGCGGAACAAGGCCAACGATCGCGCCCGAAAAGCCATCGTGGCGAGATGCTGGGGGGATGTTCCTACGGCGGACTGTCGTCTCTGGCCAGAAATTTCCAGGATGCGGTCCTCGCGGGACGTCCTTATACCACGTGACACTTGCTTAACCCCGAGGGTCAAACTAAACGCCGCGGGCGGTGAGCGGCTGACGTAAGACGGCGCGCCCGCTCGCGCCATCGCCGGCCAACCGCGGGGTTTTGCGCTCCCCGCGCCGCCGATAAATACAGTCCTGCGCATTGGACGGCGCGCTGGATCTTCTCCCGGCCATATCCTCGCATCTCGATCCCTTTTGTTGCTTTTCAATAATCCCTGAAATCCATCTTTCAAATCCTTCGACTAAATAATCTGCCAAGATGAAGGCATACTGGTACGACAACGAGCCGGTACGTCCGACCCGCCCTGTTCTATTTTACATATCCGATCCTCTCCCTTGCTGTATCCCCAATTCCCTGAAGAGATAATTACACAAGCCATTGCGCATATCTATTTCCATCCATATCCTCTAGAAAATCATCTAGAATCCCAGCAGCACAGGCACAAATTCCCTTGATGTATACATACCTTTCATCACTGACGATAAATCATGAAAAACAGGGCGACCAGCGCCTCCCCCACGACTCGGGCCGCCCCGTCTCCGAATCCTACCTCGCCTCCCTGGGCGTCCTGTACCGGCACTTCCCGGACATCGCCCAGGTCGACGCGCTCGCCCAGGAGCGCGGCTACAAGAACCGCGACCAGATCGTCGTGAGCCCGCAGACCCTGGGCGACGCGTACGAGGAGAAAGTTAAGACCTTCTTCGCCGAGCACCTCCACGAGGACGAGGAGATCCGGTACATCCTCGACGGGGAGGGGTACTTTGATGTGCGGGGCAAGGAGGACGAGTGGGTGCGCATCAAGTTGTCCAAGGACGATCTGATCATCCTGCCCGCGGGCATCTATCATCGGTTTACGACGGATGAGAAGAATGTATGTTTGTTGTCTTTCTGTTTGTATATATATAGGTATATAGGGACGGTTACTAACGGCAGAGGATGCAGTACGTCAAGGCCATGCGTCTCTTCCAGGACCAGCCCAAGTGGACGCCGCTCAACCGCGGCCCCGAGGTCGACGCCAACCCGCACCGCAAGGCCTACCTCGAGACCTATGCCGCCAAGGCCGTGCCGGCGAACTAAATTATTAGATCGGTTATGTATGCTGAAATTACGATGGTTTCATGGGGTACATGTTTTTGCGTAACTGGGTGGACGATGGCTGCGGAGTCACGTTCGCTCCTTTACTTGGACGTAAATTCTCATGTCACTTATATGATGTTGATATTGAATATATCAAATATATTTTTTTCGTTTTTGATGACGTTAGTTGACAATGCTGTAAGCTGAACTCGTTTATTTTTTTTTTTTTTTTTTTTCACCAGAAGATGAAAAAGGAAAAAAAAGGTCGTAAAAGCGTGACAGGAATAGAAATATTTCTAATGACACAGACGTAAGGTATAAATACATCATGCGTATACATCCATCTCACGTAACAGCCACCCCGTCAGGCATCGACCCCGGCATCTGGAATTGCTCACTCGCACTGCTGCTGCTCCCTCCTCCAGGTGTCATACTCCGGCTCCGGAGAAGACCGCTGGGGCCAGCACCGTTGCTGAAGCCGCTCGCCCTCGACGCCGCGCCGTCGAGACCCGGCCGCAAGCCGCCGGTCCCTCCTCCGCGGTACCTGAGCCCCTCCATCTCTCGGTCATCGCTGTAGCGCTCATGGCAGTCTGAACGAAAGGACACGTCGATATCCTCCGCCCCCGCGGGCCGCGAAGCTGCCGCGGAGCAGGCGGCCGCCGCAGCAGACCCTGGGTCGGAGGACTCCTCGCCTTGCCGGACGCCCGTTCTGCCCATCCGCGGCCAAAAGTCGGGCAGGCCGATAACCTGGACACGGGGCTCGACGACCCGCTCCTCGAACCACGCGTGCACGCGGGCCTCGACCAGCTGCGCGACCTTGGGCACGTCCTGGAGACGGCTGCGGGAGCCGATGAGGGAACGGACAGAGAGATCGAGACGGTAATCGGGGAGGAAGGAGAGTGCGAGGTTGGTCTTGGGAGTGCCATTCCCGGGGGCCTGGGACGCTGCAGGGTCCTCCTGCCCATTGGAAGAGGATCGTTGAAATCGCGCGTTACCGTGGCGGGAAGAGGAGCGCGCGTTTGCGCCCGACGCTGCGTTGGCAGGAGGGGGTGATGGGGACGGAGTGTGGGAGGGGGGAGTCTGGGCCGGCACGAACGAGATGCATAAGGTGCCGGAGAACCGCACGACAGATACAGACAAGGCGACAGGGAGAACGGCGGAGCGTGGTTTGGGATAGTTCAGTATCAGATTCGTCTCAATGGCAATCGATAGGTTGTCGTCGCTCAGGTCGACGTCCATCAGGGCCTGCAGCCTGCCACCGTCGGAATTGGGATCATCCACGGCAATGACACGGCAATTACTGAATATCGGGAACTCCTCCCCCAGCGATATATCCGTGACGGTTATCTTGTCAATGAAGGATGGCTTCTTCTCCGGATTGTTCAATGTCGCGGTGAGAGAGTCGAGGATCGAGGATGTAGGGGAGTCTTTGAGGATGTAGGCGGTCTGCCTGTACTGGGCGATTGTCTGCGCGACCAGGACGTTGAACCAGTCCAGAGACTCTGGCTGGTGCGAGGAGTGGTGCATTCGATTCCGTCCATGTTTGGACGACGGGTTCGTAGGGATCGTGCTGTAGTATGTCTTTCGGAGAATAGAGCGGGTGTTCGTCGACGACGACGGCACCGGACGCAGGACGTTGGAGTTTGACGGCTTTTCTCTCAGAGACCTGGAACTGCCGTCACCCGTGCCGATATTATGGAGAGAGGAGGAGCGTCGATTTGGTCCACGGGACGAGGAAGGAGGAGGTTCGCCGAAGATGAAGAACTTGATAAAGGCGCCTATCAGCAGTACGACCGACAGCTGGCCAACGAGAAGACCCTGCGTGAAGGAGAGACTGCACGATATCGTTAAGACAACGAACAGAGCAACGAAAAAAACAGGGGGGGCTTTCTTACGACGACTGGACTGGAGCATAGGGAGCAGGAGGAGGAGCTTCACCTGCATAGAGTCAGCGGAGGTCCGGCTGGGATACGATGACGGACAGCTTCGAGGGAAAGGATCAGCGTACATTGCTGGGGGGACATGGTCGACAGCTCTCAGGTTTCGACCCCGACCCGCTATCATCGCCAAGACTGTGTCATCTAGTTGACCAGATCCTTGCGTATGCTCTCTGGTTCTTCGGTGGACGTGGACGGAGACTCGGCGCGGAAGAAAGCGGCGAAGCTCAGGGCGACGTGCTGCGTGGTCACGGGCGATCGTCGCCGCCCTACGAAGGCCGCGACGCTTATCTTATCGGCCTCGTCCCTCTCGTCCCGCCCGCGGAAAGGACACGCTGGATTTTCCTCCTCTTCAGGCGAAGCAGCATCGAGAGACTCCTTCGATCCAATCCGGAGTGCGATGAACGGGGGGAACCGCTAGGCTGAGCTGTGGCTCGGGATCGGCTCAGGTGAAAAGGACACCTCATCCTTCATCTCTCCGTCTCCCACGCAGCACTCTTCCACAACGCTACGAAAAGCACAAGGACAATGCCACAGCGACGCTTCATCCATCCTCAGGTCTGATTTGCTATCAAGCAATCAGCGTCGATTTTACACCTGATATCTGCAGCGACTGACACACTCAACTCTGCCTGAACCGAAGCAGGATACCTAGGAAAAGGAGCACCTCCAACCATGCGCGCACTACCCTATCCAACAACAGCGACAACCACTCTCCTCTTCCTCCTCCTCTCTCTCCTCTCCCTCCTCACCCCGGTCCTCTCCTTCGGCAGATCCTCGTCGTACCAACAACCCCCCGGCAAAAACGCCATCCTCCTCTCCAAAGTCCACTCCCTCACCCTGCGCGCCAACAAGATGACCACCGCGCGCCGCCTCCCGCCCATCCCGCAGCTGACCTGCACCGGCCCCTCCAAGCGCATCTGCGACCTCTCCCCGATCGACACGATGCGCTGCGTCAACCAGGGCTCCGACTACGACGACGAGGATGTCCAGTGGACCTGCACCGCGTCGCTGCCTCCGGAGTTCAAGCTCGGCGCAACGGACGTCGTCTGCGAGGGGTACCGCAGCGCCGAGGACCCCTGGGTGCTCAAGGGCAGCTGCGGCGTCGAGTACCGGCTGCTGCTGACGGAGCTCGGGGAGAGACGGTTCGGGCACCTGCTCGAGGAGGAGAAGTGGGAGCGGTGGTGGAGTGAGGAGGTCGGGGGGTGGGTGATCGTGGGCTTGGTCGCGCTCTGTGTCGGGTTGATTCTGTATCCGTTGGTCGCGGATTGTTTGGGGTTCCGGAGGAATGATAATAACAACAGACGGGGAGGGAATAATAATAACGGTCGTCCATGGTGGGGAGGTTTTTGGCCAGGAGGGGGCGGAGGAGGAGGGGGTGGTGGTCATGACCCGCCACCTCCGTACGATTATCCATCTAGCAACCCCTTCGTCTCCTCGACATCCTCTTCTTCATCAGGCTGGAGACCCGGGTTCTGGACGGGAGCGTTGGGCGGCGCTGCGGCTGGATACGAGCTGGGAAGGAGAAGTCGGGAACGGACATCTGGGTTCTGGGGTCGCCCGGCAGCGACTCCGTTCCGCACTACGAGATATTACGATTACGACGATGCGGGTGAGGGTAGTTCAGCGTCCGCGGTGCGGTTCTCGTCGACGACGACGACGAGCACCGGTTTTGGATCTACGAGGCGGAGGTAGAGGTATCTCTGTTTCATAAAATGGCTACATTGCATGGACGCATCACATTATCTTCCATTGGCATGCCCAGTCTATCCAACCACGGAAGAACATGAGGATATAGATAGGTCTTGCTTAACGAAATACCCAATTGTACATAAATTAATAATCTCCTGTTCGGTCCTTCCCACGGGTATTGTACATATAAGGGCTGCGCAAGCGAGTGGTCAAGCGGAGAGCCTTCACTGGCACCGCCATGCGCCGGCAGCGAACGCCCGCCGTCACGGCTGAGGCTGAAAATATAATAGAATGAAAAGAAAATAATAATCAATGGGTTCCGTAATCCCGCTCCTGTTTCTTAAGCAGGAATCGGGAAGTCATCAATGGTGCCTATAACCTCCTCCGTTCCTCCGCCCATGCTCTTAACAGGGCCCTGCTTCTTGCCGTTACGGCCCCTACCCTTGCCGTTGGCGCCGCCGTTCGACTTCTCGACGCTGGGGATCGCCTTGTCGGCGCCCGTCGGGTTGCGCAGGAGCTCCTGCTGCGCCTCCTGTTCCCTGGCGTGCTGGTCCTCGATGCGCTTCTTCTCCTCGTCCAGTTCCTGCTGGATCACCTTGGGGTCATCGTAGACCGTGTTCGTCATCTCCGAGTAGGTTTCGATGTCGATGGGTTCGCGCGGTCCGAGCAGCGCCTGCTTGATCCGCTCGGGATCGCGGCGCTCCTCGTTGTTGAACTTGAGCTTGATCTGGCGCCGGGACCGCCCCGGGAACATCTTGCTGATCATCATGAAGTCCGTCCCGAACATGCGCAGGCCGCGGTAGAAGAGGTCCGTCATCTCCTCGTCCCAAGACTCGGTCTTGGTGCGCTTCCCGTACGTGGCCTGGTTGATTTTCCTGGTGAGGGGGTTCTCCACCACGTCTTCCAGCTCTCCCGCTTCTCGCTCCGCATCGGCGTGGCGGTCAACCTCCAGCGATGCCGTATCCAGCACGATCTCGCCGTTGACGATCCTCATCTTCGGGCCAGCCTGCGGCTTCCGCGGTCGGTTTTCTGCTGCAAACGGCGATTCCTCTCCGTTCTGCTTGATCGGGACCTGGTCGCTGCTGGCTCTCTCTTCGCGCTGCCTCTGCTTGCGCTCCCACTCGGCCCTCTCCAGGTTCTGCAGCTCCATCTCTCGCCTGGACTTCTTTCCCGTCCGGAGATCCTTGCACAGTTCCGACATCTTGACAACCGACGGGGCGATCTCGATGAGTTCCGCGCCTTCCGGCGTCGGTGAACGCGGTCTTCGGCCGCGACGTTTCCTCTCTCTGGGAGCGCTGGCCGCACCCTCCCCGGCTGCATCCTCGGCCGTCCGTCTTTTTCTGGGCTTCGTCGTCTTCTTCGGCGCTGCGGCTGCCGTAGGTGCCGTAGCTGCTGCAGGCGCTGCGGGTGCTGTAGGTGGTACGGTATCGGTTTGGGTTTGAGCGGGTTCGCCGGTCTCGGGAACGTCGGGCTGAGTACTGGGGGGAGTTATGAGCGTAGGAGGAGGAGCAGGAGCCTGGGCTCTTTCAGCAGGAACTGCTACCTCTGAGGTTTTGAGGCGCTTTGCGGGTCGGATCGGTGTCGGTTCATCGCCTGGTGGGCGAGCTTGAGCAGCTCCGGTGTCATCCGGAGGGACCTGAGGTTCGCGAGGAGATTCTACTCTCGTCGGCTGTCCTATAACGGTAGCAGACTCCTTTCCTACTGGAGGCTCTGGAGCGGGTGGTTCCGTAGAAGGAAGATTAGACTCTTGCGGGGCAGGATGAGGAGGGGCAGGCTGCGCGTCGGCGGGGGTTGGCGCTGGAGCTGAGACTGAAGCCTTTCGCTTCGGCGCAGGAATTGGAATTGCTATAGGAGTCTCGGAGGCGCGAGGCTTGGGCTTCTCGGGGGCCGGTTCGGGCTCGCGTGGTTCCTCTGGAGCCGATGTCACCGACGGGGGCTCCGGCGCTGGCGCGGAGGTAGGCGTAGGTTCAGGAGCAGCAGCTTCTGCCGCAGGCTGCGCCGTCTCAGAGGTCGCCTGGCGATCAACACTGGGCCGGGCAGCAGCTGGGACCGTAGAAGTAGGACCCGGACGCCGGACGGGCGCTTTGGGAGCGAACTTCTTGCCCGATTTGTCTGTGCTGATTAGGATCTGAGGCGACGCGCGGACACACGGCGGCGACACTTACTGATGACAGAGCTGGAGAAGGACACCATGATGCCAGTCACTCGGACGCCCGGTCCACATCACATTCCGACAGCGCAGCGCCGGCAGGACACAGCCAGGGTGCGGGATGTCGCGGTTGAGATGGATGGAGGGGCGATGGATGACTCGGCGGGCGGGCGGGCGCGTGAGGTCACGTGGGAGGCGCTAGGGGCCTAGCGCCCGCCGGAGTCGAAAATCCTCCTGGCGGCCCCGACCTCTGCTTATCTCGACCGCATCCCATCCTCGCTCCCTCGTCTGCCCGTCTCCCCCTTCCCTCCCGCGCGTCAGGCTCGTTCCTCTCTCTACTTCCTGCTGGCTTCGCAGCCCGTCTGCCGTCCTAGCCACTGATGACGGCCGTCGAAGCGTCGCCTGTCGCGCCCTCCGAGTCCGGTCTCGTCAAGATGGAAGACCGGAAGAGACCCGCCGCCTCCGATCACAATGACTCTGCGCCGCCGTTGAAGAAGCAGGCCACGTCGCTGAATGGCGGCAGCAAGCCGCATCAGGACGCCGACATGCCCTGGAAGGACGATCTCGAGGTGAGTCCTACGTGTCCAGTTGACAACGCGCCCCCAGGCCCCCGTCCGGCCCGGACGCGCGTCTGGCGGGCGCGGATCGGTGGATGAACGTGCTGACCAGTGTCGCGGCAACAGCGCTTCCAGAAAGACGCGATATGGCGTCAGATGCAGGAATACAAGCGCGAGAAGAACACCCTTGAGGCCAGGGTGAAGGAATTGACCAAGGCCGCGACTTACCACAACGATCACCTCCGTATCATTGATGCTTGGTTCAAGCAGGTAAGTGCTGGCATTGTGCTCCCGTCGGGACGACGAAGGTCTGACAGCGTCTGTGTTACCAGTTGATTGATGAGGTGAAACTCCTGGTGGGTGCGTCGGATGAAGAGGGAAAAGGTAACAATCCTACAATTACGAATCTGATGCCCGGATTACTGGGGCTCAAGCTGACCCTCTTTGTAGACCAGCAGCATGCTTTCCAAAGTTCTTTGCTCTTTGAGGACAATGAGAACTTCGAGAAGCATCTCAAAGCCCGATCGGATGACATCAAAGAAACAATCTCTCGCCTCCTGTCGCATGCGCCAAAGGCTGCACCAGAGGTCGCAGAGCTACAGAGCCAGCTTGCTAAGAAGCTAGCGGAGGAGAAGGTCTCAATCACTGAGCTTGAGAAGGCACTATCCGAAAAGCAGCAGTTGGAAGAGCGGTTGGAAGAAGCGTCTTTGAGATATATGGTTGCCGAGAAGAAGCTCGATCGTGCAAGAAGCTTGACCGTAGCTAAGCTTGAGAAGCAATACCTGCTTGGCGCGCAACGACCTGGAGGCGATAGCGCTCGCGAGGATGGCTCTGCCAACGGTGTTTCGGGCGCGGAGCGAAATGCGGAGTTGGAGGAAGCCCACCAAAAGGCCCTTGCCATCTCCGAAAAGCAGAAGGAGCAGCTGGAGAAGCTTGAGGCGGAGAATGCGAAGTTGATGAGCCAGATCACGGAGCTCAACATCAAGGTATGTTTCGGGCGGTCATGATCTAGAGATATCGGTTTTCTAACATGAACACTCAACAGAATTCCAAACTAACCGATGAGGATTATGCTCATACGGACCTCTTCAAGCAATTGAAATCCCAATATGAGGATGCGATCAAGCGCCTCAACGATCTCGAAGCGAAAAACGCGCAGCTCCGAGAAGAAACTGAAAAGCTTCAGGCTGAACGAACGGCTTATAAAAATCAGCTCGATTCGGAGACACAGAGCATTATCGCGGAGAGAGAAGCCCAGTTGCAGAAGGCAGAGGCAGACCTTGCGAGGATCAGGAATGCTCGTGATGAGCTGCTTGCCGACCAGCAGATGAGAAAGGCCGCCCAGGAGCAGGAGAAGATGGCAGCTGCCAAGATACAGGAATTGGCGGATGCGAGAGAGGCCCAGATTGCGTCTATGCAGTCCGAACTGGAGAGGCTGCGTGTGCAGGTCGACGGTTTGAAGGATGCACAGACGAGCATCGAAGATATGCCCGTGGAAGAGCTCCGTGCGAAGTATCAGGCCTTGGATCGTCAGTATCAAATGCTCAACACCGAACTGGCTTCGATGCAGACGGTTTGCAAGAAATACTCCGCTCTGGCATCCCAGAAAGTCGCGGAGTACAGCGCTCTCGAGGAGAAGGTGATGCGGTTAACAGCGGAGAAAGCGAAGGCCGATCAGAAATACTTTGCAGCGATGAAAAGCAAGGAAGCGCGGGAATCTGAGGTTCGCACTTTGAGAGCGCAGAATTCGAAGAGCTCCGACATTGTCTCTCAGCTCAAGGAGGCGGAGGCATTGTCGCGCTCGCTCGTAGCGAACTTGGAGAAGCAGGTCAGCGAAGGGAAAGAGGCGCTGAACTCTGCCCTCAACAAGTATCGCGCAGCGCAGCAGCAGGTGACAGAGAGTAACATCGTCATTGAAGGTCTGAAGGCGCAGGTTGAGGAGCTTAAGAAGTTGTCTGTCTCCAAGGACTCCACGCTGGCGAGCACTTCGGCTGCCTGCCGTAAAGCAGAGACCGAGATCGAAGGTCTCAAGGCGAGTCTTGCGAATACGAAGAAGAGCCTGGAGAACTGGAAGAGCAAGAGCCTTGGAAACTCATCATCTGAGTATGAGATGCTGAGGGTAAGTTAATCTCCTGCTAGCCTCCTTTTTGAACCTCGACTGACAACGTTCACAGACCCTTGCACTTTGCACGGTCTGCCGTAGGAACTTCAAAAACACCGCCATCAAGACGTGTGGTCACGTTTTCTGCAAGGAATGTGTCGAAGAGCGTCTCACGTCTCGGTCGCGCAAGTGCCCCAACTGCAACAAGTCCTTCGGAAACAACGATCATATGCACATCACGCTCTGATGCGAGATATCGTCCCACCGAATACTCTTAATATCTCTCTGCACGGTAATCCTCTTCATGTACAATAGCTTTTTTCTTGTTCTCTGTTCGGTCTACCCATTTCAGCGAGGATCATGGTATGGTGTTCTACGGCGGGTCTTTCTTAGCAGGGCGGGGTCTCGTTTATGGGAATCTGAAAAAGGGCTGGCGTTTGAATTGCCTCGGGTGTCCTGCATAGCACGTCTTCGTTGCTCGTTCTTGCCAGAGAGCGGTGGATATCATGGTCTACGATTTCTTTTGTTTGGATACCCACTTCAGTGTTCGAGCGGCACTCGGGTGGGATTGAGGCGGTCCATACCTGTGACTGTAGGAATAGCTGTTCGCTCTGGATGATAAAGCGGAATGATACTCATGGCGTCATGTTTCTCTCGTCGGACTTTTCTCCTTCGGAGAACAAGCGCAAATGCCTCTAGCCTGACGGATGTGGTTTCACGAATTGAATATCCTGCTGTAGAGAAGCTCATGTCTCCCAACCCACAGGTCCAGCACAGGGACGACTTGCCCCGCATCCTCTGGCGCCGTCTCCCACTCGCGCTCTATCCGCTCCACAATTATATCCTGCAAACCCGCGCTGGCGAGGACACTCTGCGCCTGGTAGGGGCCCATCACAGAAGCACGAACCGCAGCGCTGAGGACGGCCTTTGCGTGGTTCAGCATGAACACGTACGCCGTCTGACGGATATCGATCCCCATAGCCAGACACACTACGCCCCACAGCGGCGCCAAGTGCCCGTTCGGGCCCAGCTGGTCCGCACCACCAGCGCTGGACTTCAGCGCCTCCGAGAAACTTTCAAGCGCTCGCACCGCCGAGCGCCCCGCATCGCCTGCTACTGAGTGTGTACTCAAGGCATACGTCTCCCGGAACGCCCGTTCCCAGACACCCAGAAGCGCCCGTCCCTGCGCGACGCTGGCTCTCCGCGCCACTGTACACGGGGTAGACGCGTCGAGGTCATTGTCGAGTATCTCCAGCTGTTCAGGGTTGCGATAGGCGGTGAGCATGTATGGTAAGGTAGTACTCGCGACCGAGGCGATGGAGAGCTTGAGGAACCGGTGGAAGGAGGCCACCGGGGTGACGGACGGCGGGAGAGGCTTGTGGTGTGCGATGTAGGATTCCAGTCCGCTGGAGTAGGCGAATGAGCCTAGCGGGAGGGCGGAGTCGGATAGGAGTAGCAGAGGGTGGATAGAGGGATATAGAGGGTCTGCAGAAGAGGTGGTTGGCATGGTTAGTAAGGTGAAGAGCTCAACGAGCATCATGATGGGGGGCGGGGGACAGAAGGTACAGTACCATTGCGGAGGGTTGGAGTGGGCTTCTCCTGGCCCTGAGACGTAGAATGCCGTTTCAGACGGTCCCTGGCATCTCGTAGTCGGCGCTCAAGATCAGCGATCTCGTTCTCGAGATCGTGCTGATCGACTTCTTTATCGTTCATTGAGGCATTGCGGTGTTCATACCACGCGGTTAATAAGAGTGAGGTACTGTATCAACCGGAGTTGAGCAGAGCGGAGACTCCTCACCGCGCGGTGACGGGAGGCAGAAAAAGGACCGATGCGGCGTGACTCGGCAGCTCCCAGCACAAAGAGGTCCTCCGCCAGCGATCGACATACATAACATCCCGACTACGCCCGCACCAAAAGGGGTTCCTGCCCGCTATGCAACTGCGATAAAGAGGAAAGATACTTTTTGGTCAAGGACTATGTCGGGGAAGCGTCTACTGGACGCTATCCAATTCTTCAATGTCGCCAAGTCCGTGGCGGCGAAGCACCTCGCGGTGCGTCAGCGGCAGCTAGACGTCTACACGCGGACATCGTCGCTCACGAAGGGGATAAAGAGCCAGACGGACGGTCTTATCCTGACAGCTCAAGCCGCTGCTTCCTTGGCTAGACGATTCACCGAACCCGGACAACAACCCTCTACCGCCGCGGAGAAACAATCCGCAGGGACGGCGCATGACCAGCAGGCTACGGTTCGGAGTTCAAGCAGCGGAGGCATTCAGTGCAGCCATGCACCGTCGGAGGTAAACAAGGCAACTGGGCAGGACCATTTACAGAATCAATCTGCGGGAAATGCGGCCTCGGGACCTGCTCCGGAAGTCAAGCAGGAAACGGCCGGAAGGGATCCTCTACCTGATGGAACTATACTCCCGGATGAAATGCCAGTCGTTCCGCGACACAGACCCTCAGGGCTGTCCCCGGAGGAAGCCAAGAGGCTTCAGCGACAGGCGGAATCCCAGATTCCCGCTGAATCAGCAGAACATAGCCTGGAAAACGAGCCCAGCGAGCTTAACGTCAGCCGAAACCAGGATGTCTTCCACAGACCGTCCCCCAACTCTCCTCCTGTGCTGTCTGCTCTTCCCAGGGTGAAGCTGCCAAAGGTTACCGGAAATGTCCAGGAGGGTAGTCCGAATGTCTCTGATGATGGCAAGACCAATCCGGACGTCTTCTACTCTCCTGTCCGTTCTGCAGATGGGAAGCAAACTGTATCCGAAGAGGCCGAGCTTCCAGAGGAAGTGATGCAGAACATATTTCACAGCCCGAGGGTTAAAAGGATACTATCGAGGAAGGCCCCTCTGAGTCTCCAACCAAACACCCGGAGGCCTTTTGAGCCCGTAAGCGTTGCTGCTGATCGGGCCCCCTCTTCTGCCGAAGAGTCCAACGTCACATTATCCGAACAGAAGGAAAAAGAAGACATGGAAAAGCTTGGCTCTAGTCTAGCAGAAGAGGTATGAACACCTGATGATGCACTCTATTTTGGTATTCCTTGGAGATGGCCCACTGATCGGCTGACAGAGTACTGCAGACCAAAGCAGCAAACCAAGACCATGGAGAGGTTAAAAGTGTCCCTTACCAAATGGTCGAGTCCCGTGTCCCATCCTCCCGTCTGGGGAGGCTATGGCAGTATGGCGGACTGGCCACATCAATAGCATTTGGCGCCGTTGGCGAGGGCCTCCGCAGGATCACTGGGAGTGGAGAAAACAGTACAGGGTCGATTGTATTCAGTCCCGCAAACGTGGAACGTCTCGTTGCAAAGTTGTCGAGGATGAGGGGCGCAGCCCTCAAACTAGGTCAGATGCTGAGTTTACAAGGTCAGTTTTGCCAACGTTAATTGATATTGGACAGGAAATTAAAAAAAATATAAACAAAAAATGACAGAAAAATGAAAACTGACATATACCAGATTCCAAGATGCTCCCTGATTCAATTCAGCAGATTCTACAGCGCGTCCAAGACCGCGCGGACTACATGCCAGCCTCCCAGAGAGACAAGGTCCTGACCCAAAATCTGGGCCCCAACTGGCGAGATCTATTTGAATCCTTTGACGAGATTCCAATGGCCGCAGCGTCGATAGGACAGGTCCACGCGGCAACCCTGAAGAAAAATGGACAGCCCGTGGCCGTCAAAGTCCAATACCCCGGAGTAGCCGAGTCCATCGACTCGGACCTGAACAACCTCTCCATCCTGCTTACTGCGTCCCGTCTTCTGCCGAAGGGGCTCTACCTCGACAAGACCATCGCCAACGCCCGCGTCGAACTGGCCTGGGAATGTGACTACGTCCGGGAAGCCGAGAGCGCGAACCGCTTCCGCCAACTCCTCCAAGACGACGACGTCTTCGTCGTTCCCGAGATCATCGCCGAAGCCTCGGGCAAGCAGGTTCTGACCATGGAACGCATGTACGGCGTACCCGTGACCAGAATCCAGAACTTCACCCAGGAGCAACGCGACTGGATCGGCACGCAGATCCTCCGGCTCTGCTTCCGCGAGATCTGCGAGTTCCGGTACATGCAGACGGACCCCAACTGGACCAACTTCCTGTACAACTCCCAAACGAACAAGATCGAGCTCCTCGACTTCGGCGCCTCGCGCGACTACCCGGCCGACTTCATCAACCTGTACGTCCGCACCCTCGCAGCCGCCTCCCGCAACGACAGGGACGCCTGCCGCGAGCTGTCCCTGAAACTGGGCTACCTGACAGGCTACGAGACGCAGACCATGGTCGACGCGCACGTCACATCCATCCTGACCCTCGCGGAGCCCTACATGGCCTCGTCGCCGGACGTCTACGACTTCAGCAACCAGACCATCACGGACCGCGTGCGCGCGCTGATCCCGCTCATGCTGCGCGAGCGGCTGACCCCGCCGCCCGAGGAGACGTACAGTCTGCACCGGAAGCTGAGCGGGGCGTTCTTGCTGTGTGCGAAGCTGGGCAGCCGGGTGCGGTGCAAGGAGCTGTTCGCGAACGCGATTGAGAGGGCCAAGGCGACGGGGATCGATGTTGACTGAACTGAATTGAATGAAGCTGAGACTGTATAATAGGGGAATAGACGCCAGACCTGGCTACATATGTACTTGTATACTATATGTATGAAAAATGAAATCGGGATAGATCCAAAATGAAAAAAAATAGACATAAAATAGAACAGCCTAAGATGAAATGAGACGATGATGAGATGGGATAAATATACACGCACATATGCTGTACATATATGCACTATGAATCCATCTATGCACATATCCAGAAAAAGAATTTTTTACTGAGTGACCTTTAACTTTCCTCTTCCGTTCCGGATGTGGCCTTTCTATCACCCACTGAGCAATTCCACAGCGCTCGCTGGTTATTATATTATTCTATATAACAACAAGCATGAGCTGCCCACCACCACATCCTTTATCTTACATAGCTATATACACCGAACTCCACCCATCAAATTCATGGTGGTACCAACATTGAGATGATGCAGGAAAAGAACAGAGTATGTAGTCAACTTCCCCATCAGTGTGTGGTGGTCTGTGTTAGGAGGTAGGAGGAGACCACAGAGGAGAGATGCAACTGCCGAAGTCGATTCCAAAGTGCTTCACTGCTTACTTAGCTAGAATCTACTTACACATGGCATATTACTACTGTCTTTTTTGGCTGATATTTTCATAATTATTCTAGATAAGATAGATGTACTCCGATCTGTACTTCAAACATTCCATGTTAATCAATCACAGAAGGATATTCCATTATATGGCCTCACCACTCACGGGATCGGACCTAGTTAATTAATTAAGTTCCTGGGCTGGTGGCATGGGTATATTTCTTCTCTCTTAGGGCTAACGCATGGATCGAGCCTCTTCAAAGCAGGATTGATAGCCCTTGTTACGTGCTCAACAATCATTTTCTTTTTAGACCTTTCTCTTGCTGCTGTCCATGGAATGGTGCACACCAGTCTTAAAAGTTGTCACGTAGAGAGTTTGGTTACATCTCGTATTGTATATTCTCTCTCCAGCTCGGGAACACCATCAATTGTATATAAGAGATAAATGATCTATTGCCATCACCTACCTGGTAGAAATCTCTTCGACATTGGTCATGAGAAAATTAGGGCAGCTCCCCTTGGGGGGAAGGGAGAAGGGGAGATGGGAGTCCTGGACAAGCGACAGATTCAACGCACCACACATGCTGTCTTCACTTACCTCCTCACTTTGTTTTCTCCAAGACAGTTTTGTCGACTCCCGATAGTTCGCTCCTCTTTTTTTCCCTAAAGTTCGATGCTCTTCTTCTACCACACTCCCTGATATCTCATCATAATGAGCTCATCAATGTCGGGACCGGGCGGTGGTACCGGCAAAGGGGAAAGGCTCAGCTACCCCCGCGAAAACGGGGCAATCAGAGTCCGACGAGTACACGGAGAGCTATGAATATCGAGCCTACAAGATAAGCTTTTCAAGTCGTCAGAAGAACATGCTGCAGCAGTATGGGAGTGATTGTTGGGTTTGTGGCGCCAAGCACTGGTTGCAGGCGGCCCATGTCCTCCCTCAAGACGACAAAGGAGTAAGTACCATTTAAATATTTCAGCTCAACTAGCTACCTTCTTGGAAGTTGAAGGGGAAAAGATCAGCTGACGGTTTCCTTAAAAAAAGCGCAAGATGTTTGAGGATATGGGACTGCTGAACTTCCGTATCTCAAGCCACATGAATGGTGTCCTGTTGTGCTGCTTGTGCCATGCGGCATTTGATGATTTCTTTAATCCTGGGGTGGTCTTTTTCCCGCAGGACCTGGACTACTTCATCGAGTTTGAGCGCGTCGACCGTCAGAGGAGACTGCTATCACATGGGCCCCGAGAAGTCCCCACGGCCGAAATGTATCTGAAGCACATGCAAGACAAGGTTCCAGAAGGGGCACAAGGGGGGCTGTACAGTCGCTATCTGCTCCTCGACTACCTCCGCAATGACGTCAACTTTGAGCCGGTGAGAAGCTGGCATGGTGCGCCCCTTGCTGCCCTCCGACGGGCTTGGGCCGCGATTGGCACCATACATGACGCTGCGATCCCTCGCGAAACGAGACAGAAACTGCTGGAGCTACTCGAACTGTACAGAGAGCCCCTTGTGCCCCTGGAGGAAACTGAGACTCGGCATGACGGCAAGGGCAAGGATCGCGCTCCTCCCGGAAAACGTGACCGCGATGATGATAATGATGAGGATGGAGGCGAAGGCCATGTTGAGCAGAGAAAGCGAAAGGGTAAAGAACTCGCCAAATCACGAGCAAAGAAGAAGCCTCGCCGGTCAGGGAGGATTAAGAACCCAGCGAAGGCCACAGAACACAAGACGAAGCACTTTGCTAGTGAGAAAGTGGAAGAGTGGCTGGATAATATTGATATGCTCAATCAAGCCCTTTCATCTGTTCAGTCCATTCAAGGGCAGACAAGGTCACTCTGAAGCTGTAAAAAAGGCCATCATCGCGCAACTCGCTCAAAAATCGTGCCCAACACACCAAACTCCGGCCTCATGATGGTTTCATGCGTTGTGCCCGGTGCGGTCGAGCTTGCGTAACAAAACGAGTCTCCTCCTCCTATACCTATATTTCTTTTCCAGCAGTCATCGAACCACCGCGACCCGCTCTTTCCTGAAGATCCATCTGACTCGGCGAAGAAGACATCTACTCTTAGCTTTCTGCTGTTGGAGTCTTCTTCTTTTTTGTCATCTTGACCGTCACGGTGTGGCTGTTGTCGTTGTTGTTGCACTGTGGCTTCACGATCTCTCAGCAGCGGGACATATCTGTCATAATCCCCCCAGGGGCCCCAGAGATCATCACTATGATCATGATCATCCCGGCCACCGCCGCCGCGTTTCAAACAGAAAAGCGCCTCCTGGCTGATTCCTTGGACGTTTTCCAGAAGCGCGTACTCGAGAATCTTCTCGTCGATTGCGCGTGTGAGTGATAATCTGCCATCATCATTATCACTGCTTTCCATACTACTATCACTACTACTACTAGTACTAGTAGTAGTATTAGACAAGGTAGTCACACCCGCGCGCGCCGTGCTAGGCCCCAGCGTCGGCTTCACATTCCCGGTACGAGTCACCAGGTAGCTCGCCGCGTACCATTGACGGATCACCCAGTCGGGGAGTAACAGCTCACTTGCGATCGTCGCGGGGACCAGACTGTTGCTGTGCGATGGATGGATCCAGGGCGCGACCAACGCCACGTACGGCCTGTTTCGCTGTAGAAGATGCCGCTGATGGAGCAGCGTGTTCAGGATGTAGACTGCGCCGGAGCTGTGGCCGACGAGGGCGGCGATGCGGTTGATGCGGAGGTGATCCATCAAGGCTTGTGCAATATCTGAAATGACAATGAAGTATTATTAAAACAGATAATAAAAGAAAAAGAAGAAGAGAGTGAGAGAGGGAGAAAAGGAATTACTCTACGCACCCAACCACACCCTCACCTTCCCCTCCAACTCCACACCATCCGACCCTCCCACCCCCGGCTTATCCGGACAGATGAGTCGCACGCGGTGTCTCTTGGCCAGTCCATCCGCCTGGGCGAGCGTATAGCGGCTGCTGAACAGGCCGCCGCAGTATAAGATGACGGATCCGTCTTGGTCACCGATATCTGCGTAGGTCACGCGCAGACGGAGAGGTTTTGTTGTCGAACTCGATCCTCCTGTGCTTATGTTCCCTGTGTTCCCTGTCCCGGTGCCTGTGCGTGTGTCTGTCTCTGGATTCGAGTTCGAGTCCGGTGGAAGAAGAAGCCATAGGGAACGGTGGAACCGGATATCCGCAAGGAATTCGATTGCTCTGAGAAAAGGGGGAAAAGTTTAACATCAATTCTCTAACTGCACGCTTGTTCTCTGCCTTAGGTAGGTAATGTATACGTACTTAATTTCCGTTCGACTCATCCTCGTCGTCGGGCATGTTTGCCCTTCAGTCATTAGTCATTAGTTTGTATGAACCTACCTGCTTTTTTACTCTATAAATCAATTCTTGAAATTTTTATATTACCAGAGCTTCTTTTTTTCTTCATTGTTCCTCACGACCTCAAAATTAGGTACTTCCACCTGGTTTTCCGAACCAAAACACTTCAGGCGCGCCGCACTCACTTCACACCTACGTCATACATATCTATAAAGCTAGTGCTAGTGTACAGTACCTAAGCAGACAAAGATACTTCATTGGCCCTGGCACACCGAACAAAAAATAATGGGGCTATAGAAAGAGTAGGTCCCTATCATTACATGACTGATGAATAACTCTAGCACTTTTACCGATCCCATGATTTCAGTACCTCATGTCTGTGGTGTTTCCTCATGCTGTTTTATTTTCCAATTCTCCAGGATATATATATATATACTCACCATGTTATCACTGTCAAGGAAATGAGAAACCTTCCAATTAGGGAAGTGTAGCGGGCAACCTTAGTCCAATCTACCACTTGAAGCATGAAAAGAGAATAGATTCCATCAGATCCTCTTAGGCGCGTAAGAAAAGTGCAGTATAGTCTATAAAAAAATACAGCAGCAGCATTAAAAGTACACCCGTGCCGCACCACACACGGCGTTGCTTGGAACGGAATAAAGAGATGAAAATGAGAAGGAAGATAATGGAAGAAGATCTCTCAAATGACGACGATAAAATACCGTACATACATGCTCTATACAGTGGTATACCAAATACTCCAGCGTGCGATGAATATTAAAATAAAATTGCAGTCCCTCAACCGAGGGCTCTTCAAGTGAGGCTGAAGACTCATTCCTGCCCACTTTTCGTAAAAGGCACAAGTGATGACAATAGCTCGTCAGCGGTAATACAAAGTAGAATAATGTCAACCGTAAGATGGCAGAGAAATATATGTGGAGCTTGTTGATGTGACAGTGTCATGGGACGAAAGCTGATATCCATGTCCCATAGACTTCGAGATTGTGGCTGGAGCGAGGCCCGTTTCTCACACTCTCCTATCCAAGCAATAGTTCCTTGGATTGGAATAGTTTCGCGTCGACAATCCTCAAGCCACGCTACCGGCGATCCGACTCGACTCCGGTTGCTCGAGATCTGCGTTCTGGTGGAAGGCCATTGGACTTTTGGGGCGCGGATTCGCCCGCTCCCAAGAGCCGCTGCTGAGGCAGCGTCCGGGGACTGCAAGGTATCCAAGCTGACACCATCAGGTGTCTGGATGCGGCATCTGAGCGGGTCTGCCTCCGATCGCTGCACGAGCGTATTAGACGCCCTGCGGACTCAAGGGTCATATATATAACGGGAGGCGATGGCCCAACTGACGGATAACCGAGACGTGGACTCTCGCAATGGCATCGAGGTTCACCAGGTGCCAAGAGTTTAAGGCCGTGGAGCTCCTCACGGCCGTATCGAGGAGGGGGTAATCGTCGCACGGAAAGCTCTTCCACTAAACGGTGTCGTCTTTCCCTGTCGCGAAGATGGCATTCCAGTACTTCTTCACGCCATCGCAGATGCCCTTCTTGCCTTTCCAGGTCCGGAACTTGGTCTCGAGCTCGCACGCGGTCCACATGATCTCCGACCAAAACTGCCTCTCCGCATCGAAGCCAAACGCCTGGATCGTGTCCTCAGGAATGGTCCACGCGCGCGTGTAGTTGCCGTCGTCCTCGAATGCCGGATTGACGAACTGCTTGGTGAAGACGGTGGCGGGATTGAACTTGGGGAAGTTGGCGTGGATGAAGAACGCCCGTGGTGACGGTGCGGTCGAGCCGTTGACGCGCCACTCACCCTTCTGGGTCAATTCGTAGTCCTCCAGCGGATTGAATTGGACCATGGCGGAACCAGCCAGGCCACCTGCCGTGCGGTGGCCAATGGCACGGATAGGCTCGCTGACCTGGTAGAACGGCTCGCCCATCGCGGTTGCAGCGGCCAGGAAGGTCTCCTTGTCACCCTCTCCGGGCGCGCCTTGCGAGAGCAAGGGGTAGTAATGGGTCGGTCCCCAGTAGTTGTAGTAGGTGCAGAGGAGAAGGGTCCTGAGATGCGTCTTCTTCGATATCACCACCTCTCCGGACTCCGTCGACTGCCGGAGGTTCATGGGCGGGACGTCTTGGGACGCAATGGCGTAGTATAACGGTGAGGCTGTCGAGGCCCAGAAATCGGGCCAGGTAATCATGTGCTTCGACTGGAACGGTTCGCTCTGGAACAGCAGCTCAGGCTTCAGGAGCGGGAATGCGTCCGCATCCAGGAACAGGATCTCCTCGAACGAGGAGAAGATCATGGCGAATGGCTTGAACTGGTACTTCTTGATCTCCTCCGCCTGGGGAGCCGCATCCAGAATGTCCGAGAGCACCACGCATCTCGCGTTCAGGGACGGGAGGACCTCGTCGCAGATGTACTCCTCATACTCATCCGAATCGGCCAGGAAGACCTCCATGGGCAACTGCGAGCCCGTCCTTCGTAACATCCGCAGCGAGATCACCAAGACCGGGAGGTACGAGCCTCCCGCCGTCGAGACCAACCCCCTAGTGCCTGGGATGTAGTGTAGTTTTGGCGGATCGGCTTTGATCGCATCAACGAAGTCGCGATGGGCGTTCCTCATCCTCTCGATGTCTTCCAAGGACATTTCGATCAGCTCCGGCCGCCGTTCGGGGTCCTTCGCCTTGAACCCGATCCCAGGCGCCTTTCCCAACTTCTGCACGGGCTTGCAGTCTGGCTTGTACTCGACCAGGAGCCGCTGGAACTTGCGCCAGAAATTGATGTGCTCCTGAAGGTCCTGTCGTCCCAGCGCGTGGCCCTCCTGGCTGACCGGCGCGTTGGTATCGTCCGCGGACCACCGCTGTTCGACGGCGGCCGAATACCGCCATCGCGAGAGGGACCACGCGAAGATGGACGCGAGGACCAGTGCGATCAGCAGCGTCCGCAACCGCGAGGGCATCCGCGTCATGAACATCATCGGCGACGCGCGATCTATGAGGCGGCAACGGGCACCGTGGTGGGCACTCTGCGGACGAAAAAGGCAGGGAGATCAGATCGGACGGTCGATCGCGCGCTATGCAGCGATGGTTGGACCTGGTTGCCACGCAGATTATATATTCGACCTCCCACGGCGGCAGCGAGACTGGCACGTCTCAGGGACCAGATGAGCCTCTCAGGTCCCAAGCGGAGTGTTTTGGTTTTCGCAGGTTAGACCCCTATGTAGACATGGGAAGCGACCAGGATGCTGAGGACGTGCCGTGGAGGTCAGGGATGGCCGCTGAGATAAGGCCAGGAGGGGTCTCGTCGCAAGGACTGGAAGAAAGATGAAAAAAAGGAGGCACAAGAGGGGGGAGCAAGGACCCGACGGCAGCATCAGGCATGTGTGACTTCACCAGGGCGGGCGATGGAGCGCGACCCGATTAGCGTGCCAACCGCCGCTAGTGTTGGACGCTACTCAGTTAGGTAGTCATGTAATACTGTACACAGAAGTGATGTAGTGTGCAGCACGTTCTGCAGACGTCTTTGCTGCGATCTGGAGCTCTGCAGGAGATGCTGCCTGCGCTCTGATGGTCTGTACAGGACACCTCTGCGGTGCGGTGTCCAGTGTCAACAAGCATCGCATTCCACGTAAGATGAAATCATGCAGATCCTGCGCTGCGACGCGCCCCACCGGCCGCGCATCGCGATCCCAGAGCCGTCTCCAAGCTTATTTCTCGCATGCATATCTCGATCCGGGCCGGGATGGTCAAGCCCCTGAGGCACAACCGGCACATGTGCACATTTTCCATATCATGCTCCGAGGCTCTCAGAGATCTTGAGGATTTATGCCTGCTAGATTGTCTGAACGGCCTCTCGTCGTCGGCCCGTCAGCGCCTCCCGACGAAACCTCCACCGGTGTCCACGGACCGCCGCCAGCGCAACCACGGTGCATTGATCGAGCTGGACATGGCGAATAATGATGCGGCTCCTGACACAGTCATCAGGAAGTCAGGCGCTGTCAACCGTTCAAGCAACTTTGGGATCCAGCGTTTTGCGGAGACAACGGAGCCCGGGTCGTTCCGGAGACGGGCCACGTCGATGCTGTCTGGAGCTGTTTCAAGTGGTCCACCCCCGTACGTCACTTGCATGTTTACGTCCTCTTCTTGAAAGCTGCAACAATGACGCCCGAACCACCGTCATCAAGCAGCTTTGGATGCTTCGAGCCCCGGAATGTCTAACAGGATCATGACTTGATTCCATGGTTTCCGGTGGATTGGGCTACCAACGAGGTATAAGGCTCGCATAGACGTCTCGCAGGGTTTTTGAGTTGATAGTTGCCATTATCATAGAACGGATCATTTGATATTAGCAATCGGGTATCAAGCAGTCGGATCTAGCCCCTTGAAAGCAGGGGCAATATTAGATACACAGACTGATATCACGGCCACGTAGTAGATGCATGGCTTGGAGACTATGCCCTGGGAACCGGACGGGGAAAAAAAAGCCTACTGCCATTGATCGTTCTCAACGTCATCCGAGCTGTGACTATCATCCTCCTCTTCAATAATAGTGCTTGGGAACAGACGGCCGTCGCCCAGCGCAGTCTGGTCCTTTCTGCTAGTCCACTCCGTGTAGTAGTCGCCAGACGTCTTCTGGTCAGAATGTCCGGCTTCGCAGTGGACGAGCGACCGTGACTTCTTCCCTGGATAATGCGATAGTTGACCGGTGGCTTTCCTTGACTCTTGCAAAGGTCTTTGGTGTCTGTGCCGACCAGGCGCGTTGCTCACCTCCGAGGAAAGCTGCAACACCCTCAAAATGAAAGTAGAGATCAAGTGCAAGATCAGGCCCGCAGCAATGCCAATCAGCACAGCCACCCCGAAGAATATGTAGAGAGACTGCGGAAGTAAATAAGCTTCCAGTTACCACATCTTGAGTCCATGAATTGGAGTGCGCTGAACGCCAAACGCCTCGTTCCACCAGTGATAAATTACAAGGAACACGTATGCAAGAGAAAATCAAATAGCACTCCAAGCTCTTACCTCAAATTTAGCCAGGACGCGAAAGGGAAGAAGAGAAAAATGCAGGACATAGCGCCCCATAAGTAAGAACGGCATAAGGAGTGTACCGAGAAGAGACAGCAGGCTGCTGATCAGGAAGAGGAGAGGATAAACAGCGTAGTAGAGAGTGCCGACAATGGCTGTAGCCGTAGCCATGATGCCGGAAGCCATCTCGCGGACGGTGTGTCCTCTACTCTGTATCTCTGGCAGTAGTAGTCGTACAGGATGGTGATGTGAGTTGTCTCGCAGCACGAGGGAACAGACGACTCTCGTGTGGTGACACCGCGCTGCTCCAGCCCAGACCGCCAGCCCAGAGCGCGCGAGCCTCAGGAGCATTGTCCGCCAGAGGCCAGCGCGGTGCCAAGGGCGGACGAGCAGAGCAACGGGGCTCCGCCAGCCCTAAGCCCTAAAGCGGACGTCTCGGCGGCGACCCGGGCCTGACCTGCCCGCGGCATCTCCAGCCCCGTCGCCGTCGTCATCGCCGCGGTATCGCGCTCTCCGCCGCGACGACCCTTCATGCTCTTCGTTGCTGGCGTCCAGCGACCTCTTTGTTGCTTCTCACGCGTGGCTCCAGTCCACTGCTTCCTCCGCCCTGTGAGGCCGGCGCTCTGATGCTGGCGTCTCGACCTGCCCCGGATCCGATCCCCCGCCTTCTCCCGTCTCCTCTCCTTCCCCGCCTGCGATGGGCAACAATCCTTCCAAGAGTCCCGCGGGAGCCTCCCCGACATCCGGCACACAGAACCTCTCCGCTCCTGTAGGCGACCGCAGGACAGACAGACGGCTGTCAATTAATACTCTCACGGGCGTAAAGGCGCCCGCTGCAGACCCGGCTCCCTCCACAGAGAGCGCAACCGGCCAGACGGTCGCCCACCCCCAGACGCCCATCCAGCAACGCCTGCAGTCCCGCGACATCCCCGACCTCGGGGAACGCAGCCTCGATCGGTCGGCCAGACGCGATGCGACAAGGGCAGAGACGCGAGCGAGGGACATTCCATCGCAGGATCCATCCAGCCCCGTCCAGGTTCCCTCGTCCGCCCGGCCTGCTGCGCGGCGCGACCCCTATCAGTCCGTGGCACCTTCTGGTCCGCCCTTGACTACCTACTACGGCGCAGCAGCGCATCTCCAACGTCCTCCTCGACTGCCGCTTCCAATTGCCGATGCGACGGCCACCCCGGGCTCCCCGATCGGCGCACCGGAGGACACGCAGATCGAGTCTCTCTCCTATGACAGGTCGGGCGGCCATGCAGCCAACGACATCCCCGGGTTGAGTAGCAGCACAATCGACGACGATGACGTGGTGGACGAACTCGAGCCTTATGCGATCAGCGGTGTAGGCAAGACTGTGCCGACGACCATCGAATGGACGGGTCCCGGAGAGAAGGTCTACGTTACCGGAACGTTCGTGAACTGGGAGAAGAAGCACCGGCTACATAGGAAGTATGTGGCATCCCGCTTGACACCATGTTTCATACTGTCGTTTTTTTTGGCTTCTTCGCGTTGCGATCTGCGGGACATGGCAGGTTCCAAACTGAAACTAACTATATTTCGACTATCTCCTGTTAAATGAATCTTTTTTCAGTTTTTTTTGTAGTACAGCATGGTGTTTTTTTCATTTCTATTTTGTCGTGGAAGGAACAAAGTTACCACTTGTCAACGATCAAACGCTAATTCTTTCCATCGAACAGTGAACATGGGAAAATGTCGACGGTTCTCCACCTTCGTCCCGGAACGCACCATCTCAAGTTTATCGTCGACGGCGAGATGCGGGCTTCGGATAACCTTCCCACGGCCGTAGACTTCACCAATCACCTCGTCAACTACATCGAAGTTAGTGCAGATGAGGTTCAACGACAACGTCGCAGGAGCGATCGGGTTGCGAGGACTGCGGTTCCGCCAGGAATCCACCCACCGCAGGTTCTTCCGGAAATCCTCGGTCATGAACGAGCCGGTCGCACCGTTGGAGATGAATCTGACGAGGAACCGGAAGAAGAGATCCCTGTTGGCGATTTCCGCCAGATCATCCCTCAAGCCCTCACCGACATAGACAAGGACGAGGACGACCCGGCGTACCAGCGGGCCGCGAATGTCATTGCGGATGCGCCTGCACCGCCGAGCCTTCCTCTGTTCCTGGGCAGATCCATCTTGAACGGCAGCACGCCGGTGAAGGACGACAACACTGACAACAGCGTCCTCAACAATCCTAATCACACTGTTTTGAACCACCTAGCGACGAGCAGCATCAAGAACGGCGTGTTGGCCACGAGCGTGACGACGAGGTACAAACAGAAGGTAAGTCGCCTGTTTCGCGCTTTTTCCGATTGACCTCTTCTCCCAACAGCATTTACTGATACCCCTTTTTTCCACAGTACGTTACGACGATAATGTACAAACCCACGGGCGAAGTAACAGAGTCGTAGTAGAAAGCGGATAGAAGGGGAACTTGTATTTCCTCTTGGGTTGCCGTTTTGGATCTATCTCTCTCCATCTTGCCGGTTCCTTCCTGCTCCCTGGGAATTCGACAATTGGGCGGTTCTAACGACTTTCATCATCCTGTTTCGAAAGTCATCCTGGTTTTTTTTTCACCCCTTGTGTACTAGAGGTAAAAGATCATGTCATGTCGACTGTGTCTTTTTTTCCTGTTCCTTCTCTTTTCTTTTAACCTTTTTTTTATTTTTATTTTATTTTTCAATTTCCTCCCTCCCTGCCTGCCCCTTCGTGCATGACTTGACTCCGTCAAGGGAAGTCTACTCACGAAAAAAGTGGGGACGGACGGGATCTTTTTTCTTTTATTCGGACCCGACCAGCATCGACGATGGGCGATCATTTTATTTATTGAGATCATACCTTTTTTTCCTCATGACGACGACACGAGACGAGACGAGATGAGACGACGGTTGGGCCACACGCACGGCACGGCATGGCATGGCATGGCACAAGGATCAATGTCAAATGCGTATGTATGTATCTATGGGGGTGTTTTTTAGAACTTATGTTCTTTTAAATTTATAGGGGAATTGAATTCAAATAAAATGAAATGAAATAATGAGTGGATTGTGTTTTTTTTTGTCTGTCGAGGAAAACCAACTTGAGTGGATGGATTATTGTGTTTCCATCACGATATGGGCATCCAAGTATGTACTTAGTGTACCTAATCCTAGGTATGGACAGTACCTAAAGTAAATGTCCTTAGGTAGGTTTTGGGTGCCTTTCTTGTACAGTACTTGCAGCATGAGCCTTCAGTTTCGCCCTTGCTTTCTTGATTTCTCTTCTTATTGTATGCAGGAGAAGAAGAAGAAGAAGAAGAAGAATATAGTTACTGTACATGACATGACGCAGTTGGTCAGTTGGAAAATGATTGGGGGGAAGACGTGGAAAGGGGGAAGGAGAGGGGCGGAGAAATGAGACCGGTTCGATTCTCGCCTACTATACTATGCTGCAATCATGCATAACGTTTCTGCTAAGCTCCTTTTTATTTAATATAATATCCGGCTGGAGGCAATGGAAATGGATGTATAGCTTCTTGTGTTCTTAAGAGTTCTTCGGTAGGGTACAGTACAGTACATCTAGGCCCGTACATACTGTAATAGGTAGATAATGTTACATGCCACTCTCGCTCAAAGCGGCCTTTGGTCATGCATTCTCTCTCTCTCTCTCTCTCTCCTCTCTAGACTGGGGCATACTGACTGGTAATGTACCTTGTACGGAGTACTGTAGAGAGTGGATGGGGAACTTTTGGTGAATTTTCGATCGATCAGTTAGCCCGGCCCTGTTCTATCGGATGGCTTATCTGATCTTCATAGATTTTTTCTTTTTTAAACCTTGTGGATGTTAATGACCTGCCGTACGTACATACATACATACACGCAACCTCGGACCCGGAATTATCAAGAAAAAAAAAGACCATTTCCCAGATATGGACAGGATCTAAGAAAAACAAAGAAAGTGAAAAAAAAGACAGACAAAGAAAGAAACATCTAATCCCTCCACTTGACAAGCACATCGTCCGTCCGGAACCGCTGCGTGCACGTCGACTCCTCGAGCGGCGTGCGGAAGCCCGTCTTGTACGCCAGCAGCCCCGCCTGCGCGATCATGATGCCGTTGTCGATGCAGAAGCGCTCGTCTGTCGCATACACGCGGCCGCCGCGGTCGCGCGCCATCGTGCCCATCATCTCCTGCAGCCGCTCGTTGCACCCGACCCCGCCGACGATCAGCACCTCCTTGGACCCGACGTGCGCCATGGCGCGCTCCGTGATCTCGACCAGCATCGCGAACACCGTCTCCTGCAGCGAGAAGCACAGGTCGGCCCGCGTGAGGCGCGGGTTGCCGTGTTCGTCTGTCTCCGGGAGCTCCTCGTCACTTTGCGGCCCGTCCAGACCGTGGGCCGCGGCGATGGACTCGATCGCCGCGAGGATGCCCGAGAAGGAGCAGTCCATGCCCTTGACCGCGTAGGGCAGCTCGACGAGCCGCTTGCCCTTCTTGGCCAGCTGCTCGATGTTGTACCCCGGGGCGGGGTCGTTGGAGATGTGCAGCGTGCGCGCGAAGCGGTCCAGGCAGTTGCCGACGGCGATGTCGAGCGTCTCGCCGAAGATGCGGTACCGCTGGGAGCTGTAGGCGATGACCTGGGTGTTGCCGCCGGAGACGTAGAGGACGATGGGGTTCGGAGCGCCGGTGATGTGACGGCCCATTTCGATGTCTGTGCTTTTGTCAGCTTTTATTAGGAGGAAGATAATATATGATATGGATTAAAGATATGTTGAAAATGTCCATGATTGGGGCATGGTGATGAGGTATATGGGAAATATGATAGATATTCTTTTGGAATGTTAAACGGTGGGGCATAGATCTGCAGGGCACCGGAAACACAGAAATATACTCGGGAAAAATATATGTAAACGACAACAGTAACAACAGGACAAATAGATAAACAGAACGTACGTCCAACGCAGTGGTTCACGCCCACCAATGGCTTCCCCCACAGCAGACTCAGCACCCGGGCCGCAATGGCGACGCTCTGCAGCGGGGCACCCATGCCCGGCCCCTTGGTGTAGCAGATGCAGTCGACATCGCCGACGCCCACGCCGGCCTCCTTGAGCGCCTGCTTGACCAGCCTGACTACCCACTGGCGGTGGTGCCGGGCCGTGTCCTTGGGCAAGAAGCCCTCGCCGGGAGGGGAGACGTAGGTGTGGCGGATGTTGGAGAGCACCTGCGCGGGGCCGCCGTCGTCGGGGTGCAGCATGACGCCCACGCCCAGCTTGTTGGCGGAGCCCTCGAGGCCGATGGCGATCATCGTGGCGGCGTCTGTCTCATCGGCAGTACGATCCCGTTTATTGTCAGGAAATGACAATAATGAACAAGTGGAAGCGCTGTCGAAGGCACGACGGTGGCTTTCTTTTTCTCTGTATCTCCGGCGTTATCGATTGGCGGCGCTCCCGACCGGGCGGCAGGGCCGCGCGAGGTTTATCCGACGGGAGCACGGTCACTAGACTATATACGGTTCCACACCAACTCCTCCTCGCCCACCAGCAACCCCCAGGGCTGTTCGTTCGTTTTTACCTCCCACACTCCCTTATTTTTTTCATCTGCCTGCTGCGGCAGTCGAGCCCCTGGGGCCATCTCCTATCACCGATCCCGTCGTTCTTTTTTCCCTCCCCTGTCCGCCATGTCCTGTGTAACCCACTTCCCCGACGCTGACAGCTTCCAGCGTCAGTCGGATGAGTTTATTGCCTGGCTGGCTCAGAGGCCCGGCGTCAGGATCAGTCCCAAGATCCGTGTGGCGGATCTGAGGTCCCAGGGGGCCGGCAGAGGAGTTGGTATGTTTTTTCTATCCGTTTTCAATTTTCCCCTTTCTGCTTTTTTGCGTTCGTTTTCCCTGTTAAGACCGTGGACACCTCTGATTAGGTCCAAACAGTCGCTCGCACCGACATCCTCGACGGTGAGGAACTATTCGCCATCCCCCGCGACTTGGTCCTCACCGTCCGGAATTCCAAGCTCAAGGACCTGATCTCCCAGGATCTGGACGACCTGGGCCCGTGGCTCTCGCTGATGGTGGTCATGATTTACGAGTACCTCCTGGGCGAGGCGTCCGCCTGGTCGGCCTATTTCAAGGTCCTCCCCGTCAAATTCGACACCTTGATGTTCTGGTCCGAGTCTGAGCTCTCAGAGCTCCAGGGCAGTGCCATTGTCGACAAGATCGGGAAGCGGGATGCCGAGGAGTCCATCCTCGAGAGGGTGGCGCCGATCATACGAGCCAATCCCTCTCACTTCCCGCCCGTGGCCGGTCTCGCCTCGTATGACGGTGATGCCGGATCGCAGGCCATCCTCGACCTGGCCCACCGGATGGGTTCCCTCATCATGGCATACGCATTCGACATCGAGAAGAGTGAAGATGAGGCGGGCGACGGCCAGGACGGCTATGTGACCGATGAGGAGGACCAGCTGCCCAAGGGCATGGTTCCTCTGGCTGATCTTCTCAATGCCGACGGGGACCGAAACAACGTGAGCTCTCACTCACACCCTCTCCTCTATTGTGCTGTCGGGATGGTTGACTGAGCTTCTCCTTTTCCGCAGGCCCGGCTGTTTCAAGAGGATGGTTTTCTGGTCATGAAGGCCATCAAGCCCATCAAGGAGGGCGACGAGATCTTCAACGACTATGGCCAGATTCCTCGATCAGACCTCGTCAGAAGATACGGTTATGTGACCGACAACTATGCCCCGTACGATGTGGTCGAGTTGTCTTTGGACACTATTTGCCAAGCGGCCGGACTCGAAAACGCCGATCCCGAAACGCAGCAACCGGTAATATTCTCCTTTTCTTGTTCTACACCCCATGTCTTTGTCTTCTCGATATTGACGTTCATCACAGCTCAAATTCCTGGACGATCTCGAACTCCTCGATGACGGATACGCCATCCCCAGGCCGTCTCCCGAGGAGTCGCTGACAGACATTCTCCCGGATGAACTGCTAGCCCTCGTCAAGACGCTGACACTCACCCCGCAACAGCTGCAGCAGCTGAAATCCAAGAATAAGCCGCCCAAACCTGTCCTGGCTCTGGAGGAAGCCAATATCCTGCTGAAAGCGGTGCAGAAGAGGCAGACGCATTACGCCACGACCATCCAACAGGACCGCGAGCTTCTGGAGCGATTGAGCCAGACCGAAGCCTCTGGGCCTCTGGAGGGATCGTCGCGGCGGCAGAAGATGGCCATCCAGGTCAGAATCGGGGAGAAGGAGATCCTGCAGCAATTGTCGACGATGCTCGAGGAGTTCATTGCAAACGAAACCCAGAGCCAAAACGGTCAAGGCGCCAAACGCAACGCCCAAAATAGTCCTGAGAATTCGAGAAAATCGAAGCAGCTGAGGACTTAGGAAGGTGCAATACCGATACGAGATATCTGCGAAGGAGAATAGGAGGAAAAAAAGTTTTTCGTGGCTTCTTAGATTATTCTTGCTAACTTCGTTGCTCAGTATCCATACATGAGTCTATCCGACTGATCGGGTGCGAAGGGGTACTATGTACACTAACATTCAAAGAGCTCCAGAGTCACGTCATGAGGAATCACCGCGGAATTACCCTGGCTTTGGACGCTTCAGGGAGCTAGAAGGGCGAGGCGGGGCGGGGCTTGGGAAGAAGGGAAGAAGGAAGGGTTCGAGCTTCGGTAGTGAAAAACACCGTAGCTCGTGATTCCGGGAATAGAGGAGAAATACAAGATGGGAATATGGTTTAAAAAGGGAAACGCCCGCCGATGCAAGAGAGGAGTGGGAAGGAGGGGGTTTTCAGGTTGTTGCCGGACTGGCGGTGATAGCTCCAGGTCCGGGATTCGAGCCCATCGTTGGGCCCATATTATGTGGACCGTTGGCCGCGACCTGATCGGCCTGCAATCGTCGCTGCGCTTGAGCCTGGGCTTGGGCTTGTGCTGCCTGCGCCTGCGCATGTGCCTGGGCCGCCGCTGCAGCTTGGTCACGGGCTTTGGCCGCCATGATGGCTCGGTGTTGCATGATCTGGATATCGTACTTATCCCGTTCATACACCGGTTCGTCGTCCGAATCGTCGTGATCATACTTGTATCGGTCGGCTTTCAATGGATCCATGTCCACTCTACAGCGAGACACGAGATTCCGGCGATCGATCATCAAGCGGCCACCACGTCCGATACGTCTCCTAAATGAGGGTATTCTGCTAGCGTCCTCATCCACATGCATGGTATGAGGAGCGAACTTGTCCCGGAAATATATAGAACCGACATCTAATGTCGGTTCGTGCATATTTTCGGAAGTATCCGAAGAAGGAGGTGTTGGTAATTGTGTGGTGATAGCAGGGCGGAAATTGGCCTCGAAGGTTTTCTTCGGAGTCGGGGAAAGCGGCGCTGTCGTCAAGTCGACATAGCCCTCGTTCCATTTGATATGCTTGGCCACATTCTGCTTGATATCGCGCAGAATCTCGTTTTCCTTTTCTGCCTGCACATCCTCGAGCAACTGCATGTCTTCTGCAGCTTGCGCACCAGGTCTTGGAGGAATACGGAGTTGGGGAGCCGCCGGCCGTGGAGGCGCTGGTACCTCCACCGGTTTCTTTTTCGGCTGTCCGCTGTCAGCAGATGCGTCCGCGGCAGGAGGCCGGATCTTCCTTACCTTCTGGTTGATGAGATCCTCGTCATCGTCCTTGATACCCAGTTTCCGTTTCATCTCCTTGACCTCTTGCCGTTGCAGGAAGATCTGTCTCTCCATGGCAAGCAGTTCTTTTCTTGCCAGCTCGCGCTGTCGCACCAAGGCAACCAGCTGGCGAGCATCTTCGAGCTCCTTTCTGAGTCGCCTCAGCTTCTCGGCGCTCTGAGCATCTCTACCGCGGGTCTTGCGAATCTGGCGGACCTCGCGTCTACGGAAACACACGTATGGATCAGTGTCATCGGTATCCTGACCGGTCTCGAACTGTGACGGTCAGCATTGCTTTGCAGATGATTTCACGCAGGACCTCCTGCAGACTAACCTTGAGGGTTGGTTGTAAGGGGCGGTTTCCGGTCTTGATCCTCCTTGCCCTCCAGTGCTCATAGATATCCTTGGCAAATTTCTTTACGCTGTCCTCTACGGTGTTGTCGATGCAATCCTCCAATTCTGAAAATGGTAATACTGGAGCATTATCGACGGCGGCAAAGGGTTGCTTTGCTTGTGCTGTCTCCTCGAAGAAGTTCATGACTTCTTCGAATTGATCTTCTGTGCACTGGTTCGAAGCATCCCGCTTCTGGTTCATGCTCCTGAGGAAGGCATCATCCTCCTCGGTCATGTTATACGGACATCCGCAACAATCCTCCACGGTGGAGGAGAAGCGGATGTACGTCGCAGGTTGTGAGAATACAGGGGGGTATAGCTCGTCATATTTGATCGAACTGAGTACGGTCTCTGGGGTTGGGATATGGGCCTCGCTGATCTTCCCCGCAGCAGCGGCGCTTAGAGCGGATTGAAGATGTACTTCCTATTGGCATCATGGGTCAGCTACGTCGTTTCGTGGCCCTTTGCAAGGGTAGGACGCGTTTGCAGAGTTGAGGCGAGGTTGGGATGCGGTCACGTGATATTTTTCAGACATGGCTAAAATTAGACGGGGGAGGACAACTCACCGACTCCTCCGCCTTCTCAACGCCGGTCTCGATCTGCTGGAGGGCACTTTGGACCTCCTCATCGACAAAGTCGATCTCGTGCTCCCGGACAATGGGCACGACGGCCTTGGAGGTGAGTTTTTTTGGGCGTGTCCTCCCCATGACCCCGTACCTAGACATTCGATTTTTCGGGCACGAATAGAGCAACGACCATGGGCAAGTAGAGCCAAAATTAGTATCAAACGAAAGGCCTGGTCATGGGCTATCGCGTAGATGTATTTTCTTGATGGCAGGGGATGCGTGGGGGGAGATATCGACGGCTGGAGTCCCGTAGCGACAGGGCGGTTTGTTGAGTTGACGTTGCGATGTCACTAAGGTGTGGCCTGTTTTGGACCAGCGCACGGCCTCAGGGGCTCGCTTGCCTGCCTGTTCTGGGTTAGTGCGGGGCCGGCCAATATCAGATTCCCGGACGTGTCTGCGTCTTGGCGCCCGGCGACGGTCGAGCTGGCCGGACCGTCGTCCGCCCCAGCCGTCCTCTCCGCGCGCCCTTCTTCCGCCTTTTCCTCCGCGTCTGACCTTCACCTCACTTCTCCGCAGTTCTAGAACCCCCCGGAGTCGCTCAACCGTGTCCTCTTTTCATGTGTCGAGGACCCTAGGCCTTGCATCCCAGCCCATTCTCTCTCAAACGCATCTGCAGCCATGGATCAACAGCAACAGCCAAACGAGCCAAACAGTGCGGCCATCCACGACGCAAGGAGGAGGAGAGGCTCCGTAGGGACTGCCAAGATCTTTGATGACATTGTCTCCGCCTCAAACTGTGGGTTGTTCTTGTCACGGAATATCTCACTTCAGGTGTGACTGATCCGCGCTCTTTGCTGTAGTCGACAGAGATGAAGTCGATCGGCTGCGCAAGCGGTTTATGAAGCTGGATAAGGTCAGGACAGAGAGAGCGGAATGAAGTTATGAACCATCAGAGCTGACCGTCACCCAGGACAACTCCGGCACGATCGAACGTGAAGAGTTCCTTTCGCTTCCTCAGGTCTCATCCAACCCGCTCGCGACGAGGTAGGCTCGCTCCAAACGTCTTCACCACGATGCACACGTGCTTAGATTTCTACCCACCATATCAGGATGATCGCCATCTTCGACGAGGACGGCGGCGGTGATGTCGACTTCCAGGAGTTCGTCTCGGGTCTCTCCGCCTTCAGCTCCAAGGGCAACAAGGAGGAGAAGCTGCGCTTCGCGTTCAAGGTCTACGACATCGACCGCGACGGGTACATCTCGAACGGGGAGCTGTTCATCGTGCTGAAGATGATGGTGGGCAACAACCTGAAGGACGTTCAGCTGCAGCAGATCGTGGACAAGACGATCATGGAGGCGGACAAGGACCGCGACGGCAAGATCAGCTTCGAGGAGTTCACGAGGATGGTGGAGAATACGGATGTTAGTATGAGTATGACGTTGAGTATGTTGCCCCTCCTGCTCTTCTCTGTTTCCATGTGTTCAAGCTGTCCCTGCTTTCACGATATGGACAGAGGCACATAACTAATGCTATTCACAGATCACATCTAGACGTTCTCCTTATCCTTTCAGGGGGGCTAGCTCTTCTTGCTCCCCTTCTCCTTCTCATTTCCTCCTTTTGCATGTGACTCTACGATCAGCGGGAATACCTCTTGTAGTTTAAGCACGAAATTACCGTGGCTAATGACGCCGTCTATTTCAATTGCAACATGATAATATACCGCTTCAGTGTTGCTCGCAGCCCTCCTACCTTTTCTGCCTCTTCATTTCATCAAGGTGGGCATATCATATCCCGCTTGGCTGCGTTTGCCCAGTATGCCAGTCAGATGCAAATCGGTCCTCAGGATGCGAACTAATCTCTTTGTCTAAAAAACAACCGCCTCGTCGCCTCACAAGGACAGTTTCGGTACGGCTTCAGTACGACCGGCTGCTCATTCGCACATCATTATATTATGGGGGGAGAGAGATCTGTCTGAAGGACTGTGATGGGAAGGAAGTTGAGCTGAAAAGGCCCACCAGAACTGACCAAACCTGACCCGATTCCCTCCCCCCCCCCTCCCCTCCCGGCTTCTTCCCGCAATAACTTCCATGTGTGTACATGCATGGTTGACGTTCTCCCAGTGACGGGGAAAAGGGAAAAGGGAAAAGGGAAAGGCAAGAACTTTCTTATAAATGTTCCTCCTGCAAGAGAATCCGAGGAGCTGGTGCTGCAGAGTCTCTTCTTCCTTCAACGAAAGAAAGCCAAATTCTCTCTCTCCCTCCCTTTCTCTCTATCATCGACGGCACATACACGCACGCAAATCCACTATACAATACAAATCAGTTATTTGGCAGTTGGCAGTTAGTTAAGTTGGTTAGTTCAAGTTAGTTGGTATATATGATGCAGGCAGCAGGTAAATTAGGTCTCCTAGTAAGTAGCAGTCAGTCAGCCAGTCAGTCAGTCACTTTTTGTCAAGCAATACAGAAAGTCATTATTATTAGCTGTATTTTTCTTGTCTCTCTAGGGAAGTTTTCACGTTTTTCACTGTGCATATATATATTTGATATACATACATACATATATGTAATGCACTGCATGCCTGGCCTGCACAACAATATAAATAAATATAGGTATCTGGATCTGGTTAGATGGATTAGATAGATAGATACATTGACTTTTTGTTTTATTTGTAGGGAAAATAAATGTTGTCTGAGATCAGGTACATTTTTAGTATTAAGTATACAGTGGATAGGATATGTAGCAGTGCTCATCGTGCGACAAGGGCAGGTAACAGCCAGGAACCTTGAAGTAGGTAGGAAGGAGAGGGGGGGGGGACAGAGAGAGAAAAGGATCCGAAATCAAAGGGCATGCATAGTCGAGTAGTACAGAGTACTCCATAACTGCATATTAATCAAGTTTCTTCCCTCTGACGTAGTAATATTATTATTATTTATTGCTTGCCAATCTATCGAGATACTGGGTCCAGGATGTATGTACTGTACGGTACGGAGTACAATCTGTACTTTAGGTAAGTACTGTAGCTACCTACCTAGGCATGGAGGTCGACGGGTACCTACCTGACTTAATAATAATAATAATAGCAATCACGATCCCGACTACCTACCGCTTACTATCTATGTATGCGCATACGAGTTGCAGCGCCTATCCTATTGATCTTTTGCCCCGGTGAGTTCAGTCAGTCTGAGACTCTGATATGAAATGACAGATCGCCTGCAGGGGTTGGTCCTGACTCCTGAGGGCCTAAAGCCTGGCTACCTAGCAGGGCCTGTGGGGGGAGGGGAGAAGGGGAGGGGGGGAGGTTCGGTTCACAACACGGTTATGGTTAGACGCGCCAATAATGGCCCCGTTTGGAGCATTCTCCAGAATCGGGCTGGACTGGATCATGGATGTAGGATATTACCTACCTAAGGTAGATAAGTACCCTTAAAAAGGCTTGCATAAGTCCGGTCTGGTCTGGTCGTGTCTGTTATACGTACGAAGTACTGTACATACATACTAATTGCGCCTACCTAGGTAGGTAGGTAGGAACCTAGGTACTGTACTAGGTACGGAGTACACAAAGGGGACTTCCATAAGTTGGAAGACAACCGACTAAGTACTGTACCTGGTAACTACTAGTAGGTATGTCCTGTACATGTGCAGTAGAGACGGAGACGATTATTAGGAAGATATGATAATGAATAATGACAATGAACATGATGAACCATAATAAAAGTCCAAACAAAATAAACCGTAAAACCCCCTCCTTCCCCCCCCCGGGCCAGAGATCGACCGTTAGGCCGAAAAAAAATTTCAACCTACACGGGCTAGATTAGATAGATACATTATGTCGATCTTATTATCGATCTATTGATTTCTGCTTTTTCCGCACCCCTGCTCACCCGATTACCGCTTTCAGTAGCAGACTAGCAGCAAGATGCGTCCGCAGATCGGCACTACTCTCTCTCTCTCTCAGTAACTAGCTAGTTAGCTCTCCGCATTGTCTATTGACAACCTCCATGGCCATGACCATGCCATGCGCCAATTGGTCCCACATGGTTCATCATTCTCGGGAAGGTGAAGGAGAAGAGAGAGAGAGAGGGAGGGAGAGAGGGAGATCATAAAGCGCCACCGATGATGATCGATAAGACCACAAAAATCAGATCAGATCAGGTGAGGGTTGCGGCGCGCGCGGTCGCTTATGTTATGGGGCGGCTCCGGGCTTAGCTGCAGGAATTAACGATTAAAAGCATAAGGTAGTGTGCAGCGCTATCGAGATTTGACAGCTCTTGGCGCTTGCTTTAAATTTAGCTTCTTGTCCAAGTCAGATCCATACGAATTTTTTGTTCTTTTCGCTTTTCCCCGGACCGTTAAAAATGATCATTGTGATAGGGAAAGTCGAAAAAAAGCGATAATGACAACGCTGGCAGTGAATAGTTTGATGCTAGTACTGGCGGAAACGGGTTCCAAAACGTGTCTTTTTCTTTTTTTTTTTTTTTTAAAGGATTTGACAGTGTACCAAGTGCGATAAGAATTTGTTGGCATCCAACAAGAACCGGTCGGACAGTAAAGGGGTCAGAAGGAGGACTCGTGGACGAGTCAGGTACAATACATGCCATCAAGCCATCAAGCATATGGTCTCCCAAAATCGAGGTTTAACTATTCCTCTGCGGAGATCACCCGCTCATAGTCCAGCCAGCTGCCATTTCTCCCCTTTAGATTTTGTACCCCAAGTCCATGCCAGCTTCTGTCAGAACCCGTATCGCATCCAGAGTAGCGTGCAAGAGACACAAGAATCAAGTCGCGCAACTGTCAGTCCAGCTAGAACTGTTGTGCTAGCCCCGACTCCGCCAAGGACAGCAAGCACGTTCAAAATCAATTTTGAAAGCCATGGCCAAAACGGTCAAGATTGACATAGTACACAAACGAAGATATTCACGATGAACAACAGACTATTGAGAAAAAAAAAACCAAATGCAGGACATAACTAAATAAACAGGGGCAGGCAAAACATTGAAAAAGAAAGACCTCGGTCATCCACTGTCGTCAGCGTTACATACGTCATCATGTTGTACGAAGGAGAAAGGGGAGGAGAAAAAAATTGAGAACGGGGAGCCAGCTCTGAATAGAAGTAAACAGAAGGACAGTAGGCGATGAAGCTGGACCATCCCAACGCTCATTGGACGAACCCCTGGACACTGCAGGAGAGGAACTTCGATCAACTTCGATCCGCAAACATCCTTTCGTCGCTCTATCTTCGCCGTCTCCCCGAAAACTGGAGAACAAAAATAATCACTTTAGTGGCGTGCCCTTCGTACATGCATTAGTGGACGGAAAAGCCGCCTGATCGTCTTTGTTTCCCTTGTGCTGGGTACAACGTGACATGTCACCCACCTAAAGTGTGGCGTGTCGATCGGCCGAGGCAGAGACAATGACTTTCTTGGTCGCTTGTCCCTGATAGAAAAAAGCGGAGCGCTATTGAGAACGGAGGTGACAGGGGAAGCGATCGAGATGCGAAGACATGAAGACAGGAATAGCCAAAAGATCATAAAAAAGAAGTTTGAATAAGACAATGATGCGAAACGAATTTAGGAAACAGAAAAAGCAAACCAGCGCCTGCAAGTAGCGTTGATATGCTCCGATTTTTTGCAGCGCCGGTATCCCATAGTTCCCTTTTCCCAGGAGACATTCGAAATTGAAATTTTGAGCGCGTTACTCCGTGATGAAGAGAAACCCCAAGAAAATCATACCCCAAATCAGATCTATCTCTATCCCTTTAATGCATCCAATGCGCGCACGATTTCTCCAATAATGCAATATGTTTACAAAAGCTAAACCCCATACCGCCTCAATGCAGCCTTTGATGCTCATTGATCCGACGATACTCCCCTGCTATCTTGTGAAGATAAAAAGTTATTCCGAAAGTCCATACTGTTAATAGCGCCCGCCTGGCAGTTGCGCTGCATCAGAGTGAAAACATGGTTCTGTGCGATCGCAACGCATTAGCGAATGTCGAGCGGAAAGGATTTGTGATATGTGCCACCCCAAAGCAATGTAACCTGGCTTAAAGGCAGGTTGAATGAGGATTCCAGCCTGGCAATAAGACTTGCAGGCTGGAAATCCATAGACCGGTGGGGGCGGCAGCGGTGCAGACCCCTGCATGATCGACCAAGAAAAGAACAGAACAAGGACGTCACCATCGTTAGTGTGAGCAGAAAGTGGGCGGCAGAAGAAAATAGGAAAGAAAATCAGTGTAGCGCTATTCAAGGACGCGCAGCGGTTGCTGTGTCTCGTGTCAAGTCACGAGCCTGCTCGGCCTCGTCGCCGCCTTCCAGGAGGTCAATACACTGACCCAAAACTTGGTAAAAGAACTCGGTTAGTGGGAGATCTCACTGAGACAAAGCGTAGACTTTTAGCTTACCACATAGAATCTCTTCCTCCCAAATGCCCATCTGGTAGTCGACAAGGCCATGCTGCTCCATCTTATCGCACATGCGAATAAGTTCCTTTCCCATCTTTTCCATCATGTCTGTGGTAAGCATACTAGCATTTGGCTGGTGTTCGCCCGTCTCGAGTAGATCCTGAGTCATGTCTTTCTGCTTCTGGCAAAGAGCAAGCCAACAGATGTTGAAATCGTTCCACAGCTTGAGTCGATCAGCATGTCGTTCTTGGTCATCGCGCAAGACACCTGGAATAGGCTATTAGCTTCATTCCATATCCTTCCTTAAATTCAGATTCAGGAGTGGTCAAAGCAAGCAGCACTTTGGGCGCTAGTACACACATACCTAGCTCGCGCGCATTGCCAACCAGCCACTCGGAGATTTCCAACAGGGTCCGACTAGCGTCTACTAGTCGTCCCGCGCGCGTGTGGTCAAATGTCACTATCAACGCTTGTTGGTATTCCCTGAAGGCCTCATCGACATTGGTTGACTCCGGGGCCTGTTCTTGCTGCTCCAGGCCTTCTGTCGTCGCAATCGTGTTGTAATCAGCCATTGTCACCGGGAATGATGGCACAGCAGTAGAACGACCAACAGGACTTTGCTGAGAATAAGATGGCTGCACCTGCGGAGTTAAGTACTGCGAAACTACTGCAGAAACACCAGCAGCTCCAGCCGGCTCACCCGGTGCAAAATACTGTGGAACGCCAAATTGCGTCGACAAGACCTCAAGCGCTGCCGACTGCCGTGGCGGGTACTGCGGGACCACATCGTACTGTGCTGGTGCCTGGCCTTGCTGGTTGATACTGTATAGCATGTTGGTGCCATATTGCGAGAACTGCTGCTGTGGTGGTTGCGGCGCCTGTGGTTGCCGTGGTTGATCCTCCTGTTGGTGATGCTGATGCGGAGTTTGCTGCTGGCGCAGAGGAGCCTGAGGGAAGTCTGCCTGATATTGTAACCCCCCACCCTGCAGCGAACCGCCATGGAGTGACGAGCCGCTGTATGGCTGCTGGTCTGTGTATCCGTAGCCCGCGTATGCTGGAAGGCGAGAGCTTCGCCCTGGTAACGGGACGGAAGCTTCTCCACGTGTCGAAGGCAGGGAAGGTTGTCCGAAGCGATCTGTAGAGCTGCCAGACGGCTGTTGAATTGGATGGCGCCCCATTCTAGGCGCCGTTGGGTAGCTGGAAGGGTCATGCTGCTTCCTCTGATGGTTGTCGCCATCCATTCCACCCAGACAGTCCCACGAGGACCCGCCCCGCAACGTATCGAAGGTTGGGTTCCGATGCGTCGGAGGCGAGACGGGAGGACTTGCGTAGGATTCCAGCTTTCCGGTTTGCGATCGCCGGCTGAGATGGATACCGAGAGGATACCGGGTGCTGAATGTGCGGTCTCGAGGGTCCGCAGGAGAAGGATCAGGTTGACCAGTACCTGTCTAACTGGGAGAAACTGCAGGGCCCGGTCAGTCCAGGGACACCATGGCCAGGTTTCAGCACAAACGGCCAAGGACAAGCAGAACGCAACCTACCGACGGTCCAATGCGGCGCGAGGAACGAGCTCTGGAAAGAAGGAGCTCCAACACATTCCAGCAGCGGAGAGCCACTGTTTCTCAAGAGCGACAACGCAGCGCCTTTAACAGTTTTTGATATGAATCTGCCGATAAGCCCAATCCCAAAAAGGGGACAGACGGACTCATAGAACGGAGATGAAATGACTAACGTCTCTCGGCGAAGACAATAATATAAAACAGAACAAAGGAATTTAGGAGACGTCAGTGGGACAGATCAGACAGCTGGCAGAAACTCGCACGCACACCAAATGACCGCGAGGCAAAGATATTCGCTTCTTCGGAGCGCTGGGCTGCGCCTGAACTTACAGGCTGCAGTCGGACCTATGGCCGGACTGCTGTCGCGAAAACTGCGGAGTCTATCAAGTGTGATGGTAACCAGTCGGTTGAGACTCCGCAGTCCACTGGACAGGCCGTGACCTCTATCAATTGATGGCCGACAGGGTTGGTCGCCTTTGAGTTTCCCCAAACAGGGCGGGGCTCCAGGAGCGGAAAGACTGGGAGGTGGAGAGGGGAGGGTATCTCGGGGATTCGAGAACTTTTGCCTCCGCAAACGCTCGAGACCGGGTTCGCTATTGTCGAACAAAGGAGGACGTATAGACAAGGCCAAGGGGTCCAGGAGCTTGTCTCTTACAGAGTAAACTAGCGAGCTGGAGGATCCTGAATCTGGAAACAAAAAAGAAATGAGGACTGACCTGTCCATCAGAAAAAGACGAGATCAGCTCGTGCAGGAAAGGCCGCAGGAACGGCTACTGTCAGGAAATTGCAAATATTCCTCGAATCCTTGTTTTCTCTCCCCCTCTCCCACATTATTATTAGTAGGTGTCTTTGTCCAAGCAACACTGTCTAGACCGAGACCGTTTCTAGTAGTAAGCTCTGGGCCTTTTTCATTTCCTTTTTGCGCCATGGGTCATCCAGCCCTAGCAGCTGATGAAGTTGACAATGACGCGCCACAGAAGCGGACGTCAACTTGTCCCGGTTGGGCGCCGATGTTGGACAGGTCGCCCCATTCGTATTAGCAGCCCTTGAGCAGCTGATCATTGGCGATGAGCGGGTAAGGGCAGATAGGCCGAGTCCCGACAAGCGCAATCTGCTTCTTTTTCTTACCTGTGGGTCTCTGGGGACCGGAGAGGTACTCAGCACTACTTAGTCGTCCAATGGGGCTGGTGTAGACACTTCCAGGCTCATCGGTAATTCAAAGAGAGAGAAGGGGGGAAAAAAATAATCGTAACTGCCTACTGTCTTGCATGTACATGCTCCGTATTTCCCCCGTCAAGTAGGATATCCAGATAGCTTTGGGGTTTTCCGGGAAGAGAGGCCAGGTAGGCGACAGCCGATTGGGGCTGAGGGTCGGGGATCTGCACCGTCTGGGTCTGTAAGGCTTGCGATCCCAGAGAGAAGGCTGCACACCATCGGGTCTGGCGCGGGTTACTCACAGCCCTAGTCCAGATCGGAGGTAGACGTCAATCGACAATCAGGAACCTCCCAAGCATGTCATCGTCGAAGCGGCTGTGCTCAATGGACGCCCACCTCCGTGACGCTAGCATTATTAGGCGCAAGCCAACGTCGGCTGGATACACCTCCCCCAGGTCCATGCCACAGATGGCTTGGTGTAAGGGGCAAGGTGGAAGCCGGGCCCGGCCTTGCTTTAGGGAGTTTCAGCCTTTCGGGATGCGCCACAGAGGGCCGTTGGGAGTCGAAACACGCGCCCTGTGCCTCAGAATAATCTGACAGCAGTGGGTGTCGGAGATATGTGGGGAGAGCAGCACTCCAGGACTCGCAGCCAGGAACCAATCTGACATGATGCTGGAGGTTGAGAGTGTAGATTCAGATGCAACAACGGTGTACGGTCGCTAGGGAATGACCTGGGGAGGTCAATTCCAGGTGCGGCTGCAGGACATCATCCAGGATTCCCAAGTATACCAGGAAATTGCTATGGTTTCCTGATCCTGGAAGAAGCTGTCAGTTGTGCCAGCGCAAGGGAGGAGAATTGGAGTGCTGCGACGGGACCTTGGCCGTACTGCGAGAAATGCAGACTGCACTGCATCCGCCATCGATACGACTGTCGAACTTGTGCTCGCGATGGATCCACCACGGACCTGCATACCACGCAGCACCCATGAAATATGCTCCGGATCTTGCCCTTTCCAAAGCATAATCTCAGGAGAAAGTCGAGTATCATGACCGTGTCACTCATGCTGTCGGGACGTCAGTGCACAACAGAAGGAACTTTTAGCCCGTGAAGCCATAGCACGCCAGGGTGCAACTCTGGCATCCTACTGCTGCATTTGCTCTGTGGACTCCGGCCAAGAAGAACCCTCTAGCCAAAAGGAGCTGTGCGCCGTGGAATTCCATGTCATTGCTGTATACCGGATGGGGATTCCGTATGCAAGAGTCCTTCGGCAGGTATGACGGCTGAGAATCCCGCTTCGGCTGTTCCTGTGCTCCGTACACGAGCGGGACGGTAGGGACAGCGGCATGGCCCGACCAAATTCGACCGGGAGAGATGCAGACGCCAATCAGTTCCATAACCGCCGGTCTCGTGCTTTGCAGGTGAGAATGGGATGCAGCGAGGCGACCGACAACCGGACGTTGCTTGCGGTGGCTCGTAGGGTAGGATCCTCGCTCTACCGTACCAGGCGCCAAGAAGGCCCGTGGCCCGTAATTTCGTCTCCTCCCCTGGCCATCAGTCCAACGTCCGGCATATACGGCTGCAAGGCACTCTGGCAGCAGGCAGTCTCGATCGTCAATGGCTCCGTTGACTATCGAACCGGTAGTTACATGTTTCTATACTTCCCCGTGATGGCTCACCAGTCTTGATATCGATCCCCTACGAGGATGGAGCTTTGGCAGCAGTACCTACTTGGGTACTTTGTATCTTGGAAGCTTGGACAGCTCCGGTCTGGGTCTGTGTGCATTGACAAATCTTTCTGACAACCCCCGATTTCAACCCAATGGTGACTTCGCTCGGGCCCAGCAAGTAACCATTACATTATGCTGTCGGATCGTTGCATCTGACTATCAAGCGATGAGCAGATGGTTTCAACACAGATAACATTGTTCGTTCATATTTGTCCGGCCTAGAAGTCCATTCCCAGAAACCCAATTTTTCATGGTCGCTCTTAGAGTGACGGTGGACGAACGATCCACAAGCCGTTCCTTGGGCTGTTTCTGCACAAAACTGTCATCCTAAGACTTTGCATCTATATATACTCCGTGCATACTTTTCAAACAGTGCTACAAAGTCCGGACACGATCGGAATTTTTCATGCGCTGCAATCATCTCCCTTATAGCCAATTGGTGATCAGAAGTACAATGTACTCTGTTCACACATGTTCTTGATTTGAACCAGTGGGACGCCAGTGTTTCATCACTTCGCTCCTCGAAGGGGACACGAAGCAGTGGTTCTACCAGATCGATCAAGTGGACTCGAAGTTTATCTCGGACATTTACCAACAGCACTTTGAGAGAGATCCACCCATAGGGTCCACATCAGCGAGCTCACTTTGCCCTGTACGAGTAGTATGGAAGACGGAGTTTCTCCGCATACCTTGGGAAAGTCGTATGAGATGACGCGTGATCTGGAAAAAAATATCAGAGCTCCTTCCGCTCTCATTTTCTCAGCGCCAGTAGCGCAACCATGTGCGAAATGACCTTGACTGCTCGATATCTGTTGCAGATGTTGACGCCCAGAATTATCGAAATAAAGATCTAGAGAGATGCCAACAGCTGAGGTCATTTCTGTTTACGTCGTACTACGTTTCGTGCGGTCTGCTTTTCGCCTATTTTGACTCAATATTATGCAGGTACCGTGCACGGCATGGCTGTAGCATTCTGTTGGGTGTATTTCTCCATGACATGGCCCTTTGCGAGCCTGGAAGAGCGGCTGGACGTTGCATTGGCTGGCAGAGACAGCTTGCAACCATATGTACTGTGCAACTCGCGGATGATGCTATGTGCGAGGGAAAGGGAGGGGGGGGGGGGGGGGGGAAGACCTTGTAGTAGTATTGTCGAACATCTCCTCTGATGTTGTTGGAGAAGGTCTAGCCCTAAAGAGGGCCTTGCTGAAATTACCCGCAGTTCAACAAGTCTGGCGCTAACATTAGTCACAGCTTCCTGCAACCACTCCCTGGTGAGTCGTGACACCGCAGTCCAGACAGACCGGGACCGAGTCCAGAATGTGTGAGCGCTGGCCATCCGTTTGTGGATTCCTCTTCCGCGAACGATGGGTATCACAGCATATCCATCTCCGTACATATGCGGAGGACACGCGGCCTGAAGCGCCCAAGAACTCTACTTGCATTCGTAGACTTTTGCCAACTCCACCTAACCATGGCGATCAGTGCGTACGGAGTACATAAACCTCAGTTGTCAATGGGGTTGGACTTTGCTAGGGAGGTATGAAGAAAAAACCACGCGAATTCATTATCCCATTCGAATCTACTAGGGTACTAACTGCCGAGCAGGGACCAATAGATAGGCACTTGCAAGCCAAGTTCGAGAAGTCTTCCAGAAGGAACGCGGCCCGAGTCTCCAGGGGGTTCAGGCTTCAGCTCAGCCCTGATGGGTGCTAACGTAACGACGCTAAGTAATCTTCTCTCCCCCTCGACGTCTGATCATCCAAATGACGAGTCTGCCAGCCGCCTTCAGCCTTCAGCTCACCACGCAATCACGGTTCCACAGGCCTCCAACCTTCACGGGGCAGCCGCACTCTGAGACTCGGGATCTTGGAGGCAGGTTCAACTAGAGTTGACACCCGGGGGGGGGGGGGGGGGGGGGGGGGGGGGTGGAAGGAGGGGGCTGTGGCTTGAAGCGTCTCAGATCTTGACAACAGATGACGATCAGCCCCTTATCCACATCTTTCCACGCGTCTTCTGCGACCCTTCTAGAAGCGCTCTAGAAATCAGCTTCAGACACGGGCCGTCCCCGATAACGGCTCGAGCGTCGACAGTTGCAGTCCTCGGGGGTCTGCTCTCAGATTGGTCATGATCCCGGACTTTATACCTCTTATGGACTACGCTCTTCATTGCCCAAATAATGCAGCTTACTAAGTACGAATGTGCGCCTGGCTGACAAGAAAACAAGTCCTTTAATTACAGAGACGCATCGGCATGCTGAGTAGGAGTGCGATGGAGTCAGTAGTTTTACTGTAATTTTACTGCGTGCTATGTGCATGAGCTCATGTTCCGGAATATGTCCAATATACAGGCCAGGCAAAATGACTCCATAGTGTCGATTGTTCCCCAATACTCTTACACCGTTATTGGTTCTCTCCGTTCCCCCTCTCTCAGGTTAAGGCAGCTGTCATTATACCTCATCTCTTAGTCCCACAGGCTAGAACACCGGTGGCTTTATGCGTATGTCACGAGCAGTACGGACTGTTCTTCTAGCGAAGTCAGTTTAGTTACCAGCATCAAATTTCACGTGTCATGACCTTAGAGAATTGGGCCAGTTTACAGTAAACCATGTCATTGAAGAGAAGTCCTAAGTACACGTAAACCTTGTTGGTGAATTTCTTCATTCGAATCTTGATAAAAAGTACAAACAAAACCTGTGGCTCAACTAACGCCAGATGATATAATGCTTGCTTCGTCGACCAACAAGCCTCCGAGGTCAAATGGCTGTCTTGACAGTATGACGATGTGACGTGATAAATACAGGATATACCTTCGTCTGGAAATAGAAGGAGACCGGGAATAATACAGCGTGGAAAGAAACATGAAGGAGAGATATCTTTCATCTCTTGACCCAGGTTGGCATCTCTCTTGCTTTCCGATGGCCTGGCTTCTTCCTCTCCACGCGACGGGCATCGACCGTAATAACCCCGGCTGTGGAAAACAATCATCATTAGCCACTGGATCACCAGAATGACAAAGTAGAACTACAGAAATGGACTCTAACTCATCTCCGCGGCCGCAATGGCGGTGCGGCGGAAAATGACATGAGGGATATCGGGGAAGCGTACCTTGTCGCAGTACTGGCTTCAGAGCTGGCTCATGGACCAGCAGAGCCCTAGCAACTGCCAGTGTAATAGCCTCGGCCTGGCCAGTGACTCCACCGCCCTTAACCGTAGCCCAGACGTTATACTTGTCCAATCTCCCCGTACATCTCAGAGCCCACAATGCACTCTCACGGTCGTGCACACGCGGGAACACATCCACTATGTTCCTCCCGTTAACCAAGACCTCGCCTTCTCCCTCGACCAGATAGACCACCGCTGAGGCCTCCTTTCGCTTTCCCGTCCCCCGAGCTCTACCCATCTCGTCCACGACCGCGGGCGCAGCCTTGTTAGCGTACGGGTTACCCGGACGCAGGAAAGTTTTCAGCGTTTCCCGCACCTCTTCTGGCATCAGGGCGGGTTCAATCCTGTTGAGTCGCTGCAGGATCTTGATGAGGTTCTTATACTTCTTCGTGGGGACATGCTCGCCCACGAAGTCGCGGAATTGGGCCAGTTTGAACCACGCCATGCGCGGGGCCTCATTCGGCGCGACGGTCGGCAACGAAGCATACTTGGCCAGGAGGCGCTCCAGGCTCAGCATGTGGTCGATGAACTTCGGGCTGCCGGAGAAGTAGGCCGGAGATGCAGGGACGATACGGGCGGGAGTGCTTCTGAATTTGGAGAAATCGATCTCCGGAGCGGCCCGCACTTCCGTGGCATTTTTGCGAGAGGACGTCGAGAAGGGACTTCTTCGTTGTCGCTGGAGCAGATGTGTAGAGATCGGGGAGAGAGGAGATGCGGAGAAGACGGAAGGTTGGAGATATGAGTGCAATTGAACGCCCCGACGAAGAGGCTGCATCGCCTGCACGATGCAATTGGGCCTCTGCCAGGCCATGACTGCAGCTTGGCTGACAGAAGCCTCGAAAATATCGACAAGAACAGACGGCAGGAAACGGTATGTGCCAGAGGTCGCTGCCTGTCTGTATGCCGGAGTCGCGAGGTTTTTCGACGGGCGAGGGGACAGCTGATCACGTGATATGAGCTCTGCGGCAAAGATTATCCGGCGCCGACTTGGTTTGGTTCGCACAAATTTCGTTGACGACGCAACCCGTTTTCCCCTCCCGCCTCCTCCTCCCCCACCATCAACACCCTCGAGCTCACGCAGAGTCGTATTCTCAAGATGTCGTTTGGCAAGCTCTACGGTCTTCCCGTAAGTAGACCTTCTTTCCAGTCCTTCTGGCGTTCTGACGTGTTGTTTTCGTTATCGCCCGCTGCTCCCTGCATCCCACCTTGGCCGACTACTCCGTACTTCAGAGGTTCTGACTGCTTAATATCCAGGACAACCCTCGCACCATCCCTATCCTGGTCGCGGCCAAGAGCAACGGCCTGGATCTGGAGGTCGTTCCGACCGAGGGCAATGTGAACGCCGAGTTCAACAAGTCTGCAGAGTACCAGAAGCTCAACCCTCTGGGCAAGATCCCCACCTTCGTGGGCGCAAATGGCTTCGTCCTGACTGAGGCCATTGCCATTGCCATCTACGGTACGTGTTTCTCATTTCGCAACATTTGTATTTCGCGTCGCATATTATCAGGATGAAAATATTGTTCTTCTTCAGTTATCCCTGGCAGAAATATACTGTTGAGAACCCACCAACTCTGATCATTGCTACCCCGCTTCCAAGCGAAATGAGTCCTCTTATACAACATCGCACTTGAATTTTCCCCTGAACTAGGCTGACAATAGCCAAGTCACCTCCCAGAATGAGAAGACCACCCTTCTTGGCAAGACCAAGCAGGACTATGCTTCCATCCTGCGCTGGATGTCGTATGCCAACTCGGAGCTCCTCCCCCGTTTCGGTGGCTGGTACCGCCCCCTGATTGGCAGGGACCCGTACAACAAGAAGGCCGTCGAGGACAGCTCCAAGGCCGCCCTGAAGAACCTCTCTGTGCTGGAGTCTCACCTTACCGCTAACACTTACCTCGTCGGTGAGCGTCTGACCCTGGCTGATATCTTCACTGCTGGTCTCTGCACTCGCGCATTCGCCCTTCTCCTGGACAAGGAGTGGCGCTCCAAGAACCCGGCCGTCACCAGATGGTACACCACCGTCATCAACCAGCCTGACTTCAAGGCTGTTTTCCCGAACCCGGTCTTCGCTGAGGAGACTGTCAAGTACGTCCCCCCGAAGAAGGAGGAGAAGCCCAAGAAGGAGAAGGAGGCCGCCCCCAAGGCTGCTGCCCCCGCTCAGGAGGAGGAGGAGGAGGAGCCCAAGCCGGAGCACAAGCCCAAGCACCCACTTGAGGCCCTGGGCAAGCCCACTCTGGTCCTTGATGACTGGAAGCGCATGTACTCCAACAACGACACTCGCACCGTCGCCATGCCCTGGTTCTGGGAGCACTTCAAACCTGACGAGTACTCCCTGTGGCGCGTTGACTACAAGTACAACAACGAGCTTAAGCTCACTTTCATGTCCAATAACCTGATCCGTACGTAACGATGTTGCTGTCTATTCTCCAGCAGTAATCACTAACAAAAAGACTTGCAGGTGGTTTCTTCGCCCGTCTGGAGGCCTCCCGCAAGTACCTCTTCGGTGCCGCCTCAGTGTACGGCACGAACAACGACTCCATCATCCGCGGAGCCTTCATGGTCCGTGGCCAGGAGCACCTTCCTGCCTTCGATGTCGCTCCCGACTGGGAGAGCTACGACTTCGTCAAGCTTGACCCGTCCAAGGAGGAGGACCGCAAGTTCATTGAGGACATGTGGGCCTGGGATGTTCCTATCGTCGTGGACGGCAAGGAGTACCCATGGGCTGACGGCCAGGTGTTCAAATAAATGATTCCATTGCATGACGGTCTCCATTGACGTCGAGCTTCAGTTGCGTCATTGGACTCCGAGTTTGGATCTTCTTTTCGGGCACCTCCACTTCCGTCATTGTACCCATCCAGTGACGGCGTCGGCGGTTGAGATGAGGGGCAGGTGATCGGTTACGGGTGCTGACCTTCCCGCCGTCATTGTCTACCTGCCCGCCCATTCCCACAAACCCCTTTACTCTCAGTGGTAATTTCTTCCTGCCCGCCCTAACCCCTTACATGTTTCGTTTGTCAGGCGAACATAGTTCCCGCCTTGATGGGTCACGTTATGTTTATGATATGTCGAGAAGATAATGAAATGAATAGCACTAGTTATGCTAGCAAGAAATAAAAGCATTCTGAATGTATCAACACTTGAAACTTGTTCCTCTGTAGTGTAGTGCTTGGTGTGCCGCTTTCGGGCCGTATTTCCACTTGGATCATCATTCTTGTGAGTTGATGTATTATCCTAACGGCACATCCTGTCACGAGGATCCGTAGAAGTTAATTAGAAGCTTTATTCTTCTCTTTAGAATCTTGCTCTGCTCTTTAAACTATACTCTGTGCAATCTCTTCGCAATGTAAAGTAGTGTCCAGGACTAGGTGCCGCTCACCGAACATGGCTACATTGTGAATATCAAGTTAGCTACACTATGTGAATATACCAGATACAAAGCAGCTGTGAGTGTAAGAACTTATTCGTAATATTTGAATGGTTTGCTGATCTCCAGAATATCTGGAGATTAGGGGTTTAAAATAGATTCATCTACGTGACTCAGTTCGGAAAGGTTTCATCATACATACCTCATTAGACGAGATATGAGAGCTTAGCTGAAAATTGTCATATGAGTAAGTAGCCAGAACTAACTGGGACTTTACTAGTGTACATGATAAGAGCCTACCTTCTCAAAAGGCGCATCCTCAAGCAGTCATGCGGGTAATATAGAATCGGATCAGATTCTATAAAGATGGGTAGATGTGATAAATAGTAGTAACATAGTGGCTTCTCCTTTGACAGATAGTGTATTGGAGCGTTCTGCCGGGTAAGACTCCTGGGTCCACCGGGGAGACTAATCCTCGGCCATATACTCTTTCTATGTCATCTTCTTTCATCCAGACGGACATCGTCGTTAAATCTTTGTGTGGTTGTGAGTTCTTCCTTTAGGGGGATATTCGACGGGTTCTCGCTGGGTACACGACAGGCCTAGGTAAACCCTCGAGACCCCCTCTTCATTTGCTTGTTAACTTCTTTGTGCATATATGTTGAGTTAGTCAATATATCCCTTTGTCCTTTCCCTCCTAGGTCATTACGGCTATGCTCCTTCAGCCTGCTCTCCTACGTAGAGGCTTAGCGAGTTGCGGAAGTTCAATGGCAGTATAGAAAATGACAGGCTAGGCAAGTGGTCGTACTACATATCTTTATTGAAGAATGCTGACTTCTAGAATCTTTCACTATTTGGTCATTCAGACTGTTTTGTTTAGTAAGTATATAAAGCAGCTTTGGGAGTCAATTTCACATTTGGAGATAGTTAGACCGTGATTATAAGTATGCTGACAAAGTATAGACACAAATCTACTCCTCTTTTTGTCCTGTATTAAGACCTTTCATGATGATATTGTCCTATGTTTGCCGGTAAGGCTTGACAAAGGAATTACACAGATTATGGAGTTTTGTATTTTTCTGTCAATCCGTAACAAGAGTTGCACTTGAAATACATTCTTTGCTCTATATTCAACATAAGCCACGTATCCCCATTCCGAGAGCTTTTATACATACTGCACACCCCGCTGCGGAAGTGTTGTCAAGTCCGGATAAGCCATCTGCAACCTCGCAAGCACAGTTTCTCCCTCAACTGCTTCGTCCGGTGAAATCATCTTTCCGCCTCTATACTTGACCTCCCCGTAGCGAACGGGACGATTACCAACGACATCTAGCAGCTCGTCCAGTTCACAGTTCGACCCCTTGCCTTGCAATAGCGGCGCATTAAACGCTTTGGCTATCTCAATGGGGCTCAATGAGATTGGACGGCCGATTCTCCACCACCCGTAGAAAGTAGATGCAACAGGAACAACACAAGCTATCATTACGGCGACTCCAGCAGCGAGATACCCGTAATGTACCTGGAAGGCGGGCAGAAGACTCACCTCCACGGTATTCATGGTTTGATTTGTCTGTACATGGGATGCGTTCACACCAGAATAGTAGTAAAACGGACTTGAATCATTTGAAGCAGACAGAGCAGTGCGGAACATTATTTCTTGCAGCGAGCTGATCACTTCTTCCGTCGGATCGCTCCATGTATCTTCACAAGCTGTCATACTGTTGATTGAGGTGACATAGTCCTGTGCCAAAGTCCCAGATATATTCAACGTCCATATATGATCAACTTGCCAGATTGTTGCTTCGGAAGTCAACAAATCTGATGCGGCCAAGTAAAAACCGCCTAGAGTACTGCCTCGCACAAAATTATCTTCGGAGATAGAGTAAACTGCAACCACAGTTTCCGGGGTCGTCCCAAGGCTTGATAGGGACGAAGAGAAGGTCACCGTCCCATTTTCGATGTTGACTGGGTATTTCAGAGTTGCAGGTCTGAAAGTGCAGTGATTAACCTGCAACTGGCTTTTACAGGGACTTTTGTCCTTGTAGGCCACTGTGAAGTTGATAGTGGACGGTTCGCGTACATCAAAGGTGAAATTCGATGAGAAAGTGACTTTCATGACATTTGCCATAGCCGAGAAAGTTCCGTTGTAATCTGAACCAACTTCAGTGCCATTTGGAAGGACATAGATACTTCCAAAGTCATAAGGCAAAGTAATTCTGGAGCAGTCCACTGCGAAGCCAGCAGCCTTTATAGTTCCTGAGCAGTTTCCGGTCCCACATCCGCTGTCGTTCAGATACATGGGAGCTCTGGAATTATATCCCTTCATGACCTCCTCGAAGATTGTGGTCATTCCAGACAGCACAGGAGACGCATAACCTTGTGTCATGCCGGTATAGCCCTCTGGGATCTGCTGCGCGATGGGCACAGATATAGCAATGTCCTTTCTGAAGGGCTGGACTGATATAGTCAACGCCCTCTGGAACAAAGGGTTGTCGACGGCAATAATAACCGATGCGATGCTCGCAAGAGTTATCACGTTGAAGAATCTTATCTTTTTCATGGCATCATAGATGCTGTTTGCGAAACTCCAGTACCGATGGAGATCGTTCACGGTGCAGCCTTCGATTGCTTTGATCCACCAGGCGATGACGGCCCCTTCGGCCATGGCAAACCGAAGCAGTCCGTTACTTGCGGCCGAGGAAATGGCTAACAGGACTGACGGTTGAATTTGCCATTTGTTCGTGGGCTGCTTATTTGAGATGATGAGGACGACGACGTTGAAGGCAAGGCACAAAACGACACCCAGCAAGGCCGAGATTCCTAGCCAAGGAAGTCGATTCCATACTCCGGTTTCCCATAACCTGGAGCCATTGAGGGTGAAATATTTGATTTTGTCTTTCTGTTTTGACTCTGTTGATGATTGGTCGACCATTCTGCGAGGGAAATTGGACAAAAGTGCTCCGTCTTATAGATATCAACAAGAATGCAACTTCTTTCAAAGAGGTGTCTTTGCTTCCTATGGGATTTAGCACCACAGAGGCCAAGGTACATTTAAGCGCGCAAAGTTTGGCGTGTCAGTCTCGCCATAAACAACATTGCCACTATCAGGGCGCAGTCTCCATTCCCGTTTGAGCGGACATGGCTGCTTAAGCTGTGTACTATGTACTAGTCTCGGCGCTTGCACGAAACTACTCGCAGGAAACCAATCTCAACAAAGTTGGAGTGGAGACTCTTAAATAAAACGAATTGAGCTTCTTTGCTGCTCATTGGCACACTGGCAATAGGCCACTGTCACAGGCCAACAACTGATCTTCCAGACGTCCTGTGCGGCTGAAAAATGTAACGTTATCTTTGAAGTGCACGGATGCCATGGGGGGCCTGACGAGTGGAGCAGTATGTAAACCCGCCACGGATACTCCACAGAGACGTCTCCCAAAACTTCAACGACGATTACAAGTCAAGATTTTTTATCGCCTGAGTCTCTCTTATTACATGTTCCTGTTATATGCTAACAAAACAATGCCATCTTCGCTTCGAAGACTGCACGGTAGGATGGGTTTGTGCGCTCCCGATTGAACTTGCCCGTCGCACAGAGATGCCCGATCAAGAGGACAAAGACCTATCTCACGATGATTCTAGTGACCCGAACTTGTATACACTCGGCCGTATCAGAACCATAACGTTGTCATTGCCTACGCCCCAGTTGGCCAGATGGGAGCCAACACTGCTTAGTCGAAGTTCAGATGAAGCCGAAATTCCCTTCAATTCTTGTGCCCTTTTGGGGTGTTGGTTTGTCAGTACAAAGAATACTGAAAATCTCCGTTTGCAAGGAACGAAATATGCCATGCCAAGTTGATTCTGGAATTCATACAACTCTCGAGGCAGGCCGGCCTGCGAAGCTCTGTGTCTTTTTCGACCTTGATACCTGCACTTGTAGTCACGTCGTGAGTATCGCCCGCATATTCGATCGCTCCTGCTGCAACGAACCTTTTTCCTGCGGGTTCGTGTGTGCTCAGTTCCACGCTCGCCCAAATGTTGGCAATATGTGCATGATCTGAAGTTTTTCTCTTTCTCTACAGATGTCAGACGCCAGTCGCCCGGTAGCGTTGTTGTTATTGGCGCTGGTACCGGACTTGCTGCGATCTCCTTCATTGGGACTTTTGTTGTAGAGTTTAAGGAATCTATACCTACATTCGGCGCCTTGGGAGATTGCGAGAGCAAAGTGGTGGAATACGAGTTATCAGATTGACATGAACCCTAAAAATAGCAAGTGTGCCTGTGTAACTGACTGGGGTTTTACACCTCCTATGGGCCCTCAGGTTACTCGTGGAACATATGTAGAGTGTAAGGAGCAAATCTTCATAGCGAAGTACCCGTCAGTGACTTTTATTTGGACTTGGGAAACGACTGCGAAGCCAATGAGACGGCATGTGTTAGAGTAGGCGGTGTACTGGCACAAGACATCTAAGTGCCAAATAGCTAGGTGGAGATAAGTACTGAGCAGGCTTATAAACACAACATGTCAGAGTTACAAGACAGAGACGTGATCTAAATGAATGGTCTGTCAGGGACCACATAGATGCAGCTGCTCCGCCTCAGAATATGCAGATGTGGCCCAGGGAGAAATGCACCAAGAGTACAACACCACTACAGGGATGTTCATAAAAAGGATAGACAGCGCGTTTACTGCATGGCTATACATGACAAGTCTACAGCAGTTTTAAAAATGTCAATATAGAATAATCATTGTGCAAAGGACGAGAGAATAAATGGACAGCATAAAGTGGACAGTTCAAACTTTCAATTCAGGGCAATGTTAGTCCTTGGCATGCTTGATGATATTGCCTTTGGCACCATCTTGAGAAAGAATCCCAAAAAGGCGGCCCTGCCATTCAGTCACATCAGGGGATATTTTGACTAGATCATCTTTGCTGTGCTGGAAATCAAAGTAAATGAGAACTTTTTGTGTTTCCCATGTGACACTAGATAGTATAGTTTTTTACATAGTTGCGCACATGTTCTTGCTTCACAATGGGAGTTAATAATGATGATTTGTACACGCATTTCAGTATCCAGTAAAGAAGCCTGGTCTTTCCTCTAGTCAGAAATAATAGGCCACACACTGCAAAAAGGCCTGCCAAAGTTTCCCACCTCAGTCACAAGTATATTGATGTTGTGTAAACCTTCACCTAGCCACGCCCAGAATGAGCCTTGCTGTCGAGATTGAGAGACTCCGGTACAGATGCTTAGCTTTTTGATGAAAAGGCTTGTGGCTGGCTCCCGTACGCAATGATTCTAACCATATGCCTTCGATCCCCATCCTCGAAATCCGGAATAGCGGAATGAGCAGCCGTTCGCTATGAATCCATCCAGTCAGCACCATGAGATCACTATTTATGATGCCCTTACCTGGTCCCACACAACCACGGTTCCCGGTTCCCATGATACTCGACAGGAAAAGTCCAGGGACCGAATATGATCGTGCAAGAATCCCAACAGCAGATCGGACTTTGATGGCTTAAGACGAACGATCTGGCGGGCAATTGTAGGGTTGACAAAAAGGACTGGTTCCTGAGTGACTGGATGAGAGATGATCAGAGGATGTTCGGTCTTGACAGCCTCCTTGAGCGCCCTCTCTTGCGCTACTCGGGCAATCTCTCCGACACTGGCGCTGGTATGGAGGAGCTTTAAACGGTGCAGTCCTTCACGGAATGACGGAGAAAGAGCTTTATAGGCGGCAGTCAAGGACGTGAAAGCTGTGTCCCCACCGCCTGAAGCAGGAGTCTCCAGAGCCCAGTAGAAGGTAATCCCAGGCGTGTTCGGGGTGAACGTTTGGTCCACGTGCCAGAGCTCATAGTTTGTGCGAGGGCCCAGAAGATCGCGCAGATTTCCTCTAATATCAGGATGAGCAGTGAACCAAACTGCCAAAAGGTTCCAGTAGCGTTTCTTACGCTTTCTCGTCAGCATATATAAGTTGGAATTCCGGACCGGTCCCTTTTGGATATCCCATTGTCAGGTGCTAGACTCGTGTGAAAACACGGTAGGTCAGAAATCACAGTTCAATGTTACTACTCCCATGGGCCAGTCAAACCTGATGAAGAGGCCCATACTGACGGACGATCTCCCTTTACCTGTCGGGCCCAGTGTCGGCAAAGTCTTGTTCCCTCTGTGTTGGTCAGTCCTGTTTTTCGCAGGCGTTGGATGATGACGACTCACAAAAACAAGCACCCCACGCTGAGCGGCCAAGAGAGCGACTTGGTTCAGTCCCTCCTTGCTCAACTGGCTGAGTTGAACACCCCGTATTTCCGTTCCAATTCGCGGAGTGATGTTCTTCAATTGCGCCTTGGGGGTCCGGATATCTGGAAGCGCTGGATCGGCTCGACTTCCAGCTTCAGAGATATCCATCGGAGGGACATCGAGAGTGGGAGTAAAGCCCTCTGGTCGAACCGGTAGATAGTCAGGGTAGAGAGGCTCGGTACGTTTTGCGGGCATGATGGACAAAGAAATTGCTTTCTGCACTGAGCTGTGTACTGTATACCTCTTAGGTACCTAATCTACTGGCACCCGGTTTTTGACGGATTCACAATATTTACAAGCCCGCTCGTTCAATCTATATTCTTCTCGATATCTTTTTGAATCTGCCGGAAAATTATCCATCCGTATCGGACACCTCTCAGGTTCGTGTTCAGATATCATGTCATCAGGCCAAGAAAGGCGTCATCTGCAACTTCACCAACCGCCTGCACGCCAAGGCACCAGAACAACATTCGACTCCCCCATAGGATATCATAGCAAAAGCTGGGTACATTGATAATGCCTCGTTATCCAATAGCATTGCTGCTTATCACGTATCTGATCTCTCTGTTAGTGCGGGGTATAATAATAATAATGGCCCGTTTTCAAGATACCATGATGTCTTGCTTAGATCTGTATTCAACCGGTTTTCGGCTACTACGAGACAAATCATAAATCTCCCGCTAGAACAGGGAGTCAGGGATTCCAATCGACCGTGACAGGCAATTATCATGTTGTACAATGACTAACCAATTAGACAATGGTAGCACTGTTGTTCACCAAGTGCGTAGACTTCAAAAGTGGTGACATGATATTCGAATTCTGGGCTTTTTCATTCTTCGGGGGAAGGAATTCTACAATAAATAATTTTTAGTTATAGTACTGCATATGCAATCTGCGTTCTGAAGCACGTCATTCTTCAGCTGTTTCAAAGATGGCAGGCGCACATCTTTCGTAGTATGAAGGATTTATCTAGTCTTGCCGTCGCCGGCCCTCTATGCAGGTGCAAAACAAGAGCAAAACATACACCAGCTGCACAAACATCTAAAGCAGTCTGAAGATGACAGAGTTGGAACAGCATTATTCGGGCTTCAGTCGGTCCAAAATGCGCGGCAGTGGGAAATGGATCAAGTTCCTAATCAAATTGCGGAGCGACAAAGAACGAGTCCTTGTCCTGAAGCTAGACCTCCTACTTCTGGTTTGGGCATTCATTGCTGGGTTAACCAAAGTAAGATGCCAGTCGGATGCCGATGTACAATCTTAGTACTGACAATCCGTCTGGAACGGCAATAGGATATGGATCAGTCGGCCACGACCCAGGCATATGTGTCCGGGATGAAGGAGTCACTGAGTCTTAACGGCAACGAGCTGGTGGAATTCACCACCTACTTTTCCATCGGATACGCCATCGCAATTGTGCCATCGCAACTCACACAGACCATGGTCCGGCCATCCATATTCTTGCCTGCTTGTGAAATCATTTGGGGATGTTTGACTCTGGCGTAGGATCCACCGCTGTGAATGTCCTTGAAAATATCCATCTGACACCCCGGTCAACAGAACTTATGCAGAGCAAAATGCGCGGACCGTTTATGCGATTCAATTCTTCCTCGGCATCTTTGAATCGGTGGGTACCAATAATTGTCCAGAAACATCACGAGCGTTCTCTAAACGGTACCAGACGTCCTGGCCTGGATTAGTGAGTCTGATCTTCAACTGGTGTACGTCCATCGAAATAGCCACTGCAGGCAACAGGTGCTCATCTGACGTTCCAAAGATACTCCGTCCGGGCAATCTTCGGCGTCAGCGGCGTTGCTGGGAACATGTTTCTAGGAATTCTTCAGGCAGCGCTATATAAGAATCTGAATGGCGCCGCTGGTCTCCAAGTGAAGCATCTCTTATGTAACAAAGAACATTGCCAAAATGAAGAGGTAGAAGGAATATTTATAGCAAATCAAGTAGAAGAAAATCATGACTTGAACTGCCATAATCTAACAACTCTTCTAGGGATGGCAGTGGCTTTTTATTGTCAGGTGAGATCCCATATATAGATTATATATCTTTTGCAAAACTCGACCTAAACACTTTATCACAAACACAGCGGCTGTATTACCATCTTCTGGGGAATCCTTGGGCTCCTGATGATCCCCGATTCACCCGCCATCACCAGAGCGCTCTGGATATCCAATGATGAACGCAAAATTGCACAAGACCGCATGAAGATCCACGGAACCAATACAGCGCGCCTCATCGATCGTCGCAGGCTTGTAGCAAAAATTCGCTCCACCGCTGCCAGCCCTGTATCCTGGCTGTTTTTGGCTGCATACCTCCAATTCGCCTGGAGTCAACGGGCAAACTCGTATTTCCTGCTCTATCTCAAAGTGAGTCATCTGAGTCTCCTATATATAACTCGCATTCTGTCCATCCTTGCTAATACCATTATTCAACAGGGTTTAAAGAACTCACATGGAGAGCAATGATATAGGTAGGTACATATACGATCGTAAGTACATCTGTAGATATACAGGACTGATATCATCCTTTCCATTACAGCACATACAAGGTCAATTTAATTCCTTTGGGTGGATACGGTCTCTCCATTGTAAGCAACATTGACCTGAACGCTCTCAGCGACTGGAAGCAATGGCGATTGCAGATCTCCACTGCTACCGCGGTGAGTTCTGTGACTGAAATTCGAGAACCTTTGTTTGCGTGTAGTTCCTAACTGGAAATCAAATCCAACAGGCTCTCCAAGTTCTATGCTACCCTGTACTCGCCGCGTGGCCGAATTCAACCCTGACGATCATGACCTTTTACTTCTTAAAATTTGCAACGGCCGCCTGGGGGTATATATACATAGTCCCCTTCTTAACCTTCCACTTGCTAATGTCCAATGATAGCTACGCACTGCTCGCTTGGATCGCCGAAATCCTCAGAAAAGAGCCAGAAGCGCGATCGATGCTCGTGGCTGTCGCAGTCACGCTCGTCCGTAAGGCACCCTCCCTCACAGATTCAGTTTGCAATTCCTCACTGCGCTTACTAACGTCTTGTCTTATAGATGTTGGCCACGCAACAATTCCACTCCGTGCCTGGCGAGTCGCAGATAGTCCTCGCTATCCTATTGGATTTCCTTTGGCGGCGGCCTTTGGTGGAGGAAGCATCATTGCCATACTGAGCATGCTCGTTTATGTGAGAAGGTTTGTAGCATCTGAAATAATCCATAATATCTGGAACTTCAAGCTCTGATTGGTTCGAGTAGAAATAGAGGCATCATCGACAGAGGATTCGCAGACAAGGAGACAGAAGTCAAAACGTCAAATACATCAAATACAGGGATCAACGATGACCAGGATGGAAAGCAAAAGCTACGAGAATCAGTTGAGGAAGTATAATTCAAAGCAGAAACAGAAAAAGCACTTTTTCCCCGTTTGACATAATTAATATGCATTTAATGAAATTACGTAGTTCAGTCCATCACCAGTTTGAAACATGGCCTCATTTATTGTCGCTACGTATTATATTAATTGAGCAGCACAACTCATAAAAACTCTAGCTGATTTTTCTACCAAAATCCATTTCATGAAGAGATTTCAGTATGACGAATAGCAATGCGTGAATATACTGCTCATGATCATCGACGTCTCTGTGCATACTGATATTGTCTCTACAAATTGTGGCAAAGTAATGGCATAATCAACATTGGTTGCCAACAACAACTTCCCATCTATCTGCCCGATCCCAAGCTGAAGGGATAGTATGGGTGATAGTCCCGAGCCATGTTGGATGGATTCGTAATCCATTATCCACGTAATTTCAGGTGTCTTGTGGCGATAGCATTCTAAGATTCTTAGGGTTTTCTCCGTTTCCGATGTCACAATTGGGTTCCATCTTGGTCTTGTGAAGCTGAGTTTTGCCTTAGATTCAGAAGCATGTTGAATGAGGGCGGCAGAATGATAGGAACAATAGCGCCAGGAAAACTGGTGTGGCAAAGGGCACTTCGTGATATCACACTTTCTTTTGTCATCAGCAATCCAGTACGCTCGCTGTAACTCGCATATTATCGATATCTGAGCGTGTTTTTTGGAGTTTCCTCTGATATTCGCAGCCAGCGCCTTCATTGTTAGTACTTTTGTGAGAATACGTCGGTTCATCATTTGCATCGAAGTAATAAGAAACGTCTTCCACCGTAGGGATTTTTATTTCATCGTCCTGCTAATCTGCTAGCTCTTCTTCCGACCCTTCCTGCAAAGAATTATCTGCCTCGGTTCTATGAAGAGATCTCTCGTCCCCGTTTCCCACCCACTTGTCCGTAATTTGTCGTATAAGGGTAAACGGTATCTCTGATTCACTGACTGTATGACTGAGGGTAAAATCCCGTAGACAATAAAGCGTGAATTGTCACATCAGGTTCCTCGCCACGAGCTCCTCTTGGTGAGTCTGGAGTTGGTCAAAGAGGACAATGTGAATAGACGTTTGTGTTGGAGACCCGAGAGCCTCGTTGATACACCCTCTCAACAAGCAAACCGAGATCTATGTACCTTCCACATATTGGACTAATGGAACAAGTGCGTTTATATAAGTTGCGTGGATAGTAGTATCATATAGTGTCCATGTTTATGCAAATCGACGTGGCCGCCAATGTGAGGTAGTCCGAAGGCAGAGCATTTCCACATCTGTGATGTGCAGGACTGGAGATAGTTTAAATGCGTCAAAATGGGTTGAATATGGTTGTAGAACCTTTTCCGTATATAATCTCGCTTGCTGTTGAGGATCCCGTGATCGATTGATCATCCTTGAATATATATAAGATATTTATAGGCAGTCAGGACTGTTACTTCCTTTGTTACGGTACCCCGTAACGACGGTGATAATGGAAGGAGGATTGTAAATTGATCCGGGTATAATAGGATAATGGCCCACTGAACTGGTGCACCGCTGTGCGGCTCATCGTAGTCGAACTCAGTGCGCGCAGGGATCGCAGATTTGAGCTATAGAATTTAGTATGGTCAGTCCCTGACAACAGATCTTATGCACTCTTACCTTACTGTTTGAGACAACAAGCTGATGGCAGATCAGCGCGACACGCTGTTCAACCTCAGAATAGGAAGGCTTAATATAGAAAGGATGGCTTTGTACGTTGAATCCTCTCCTGTCAAAAGGTGGTGCGGGACAGTACAACTGCTTGCTGAGACTTATAACCGAGATATTTTTGCCCGGAACTTTTGTGATTTGTTGAAGTATACCATTGTGTTGTAGATGTTAAAAGGCTTGTACTTTGATGTGGGACCACCTCTGGACGAGGAGAATGATATATATATTCCTGAGTGAGGGATTACATGAGCGATCTAGGAAGCGGTAGGTCTCTTCAAATGTTCAGAGCTTTCCCACTCGACCTCTCTCTATGCCAATGAAGATATCAGATGTTTGAATGTATGGAGCTGCTAAAGATATAAGCAAATACTTCGTCACAACTATTGAAATAGCAGTACCCGCCTTGTGAAATTCGTTTCCACTTAGGATTACTTTTTTCTGTGAGCTCACTGGTCTTGAAATGAAGGAATGGAAAGTAACGGAAGTTGAGGAATCTGAGACTGACTGGAATTGGTGCTCTAATGAGATAGAAGTAGAATCTGAAACAAGGGTCGATTTCATGGGTGCCTTTTCTGCTCTGCTAGAGCCCTGATCTCCTGTTCTTCATTTACCCAACGCCGTAATAGCGACTCACAGATGTAGAGTTTTTCAGCAGCAGTCTCGAATGAGAACGGCCTTAATGCACCAGTCCTGCGACCAACACGTCTCGCGTCCTTGATGTATTTGATGGCGTGAATCTTTTCCTGGCGCGTGTAGCGAAACCGAGTTTGCCAGCATAGCCGGTTTAGGTGCCGTCAGTTGGTTGGCTACAAGGTCGAGATTCGCAAGTTGGTCCTCGATGAGAAGTGGTAAACGCAGGAGTGCCATTTTGAAACCCTAGCCTCCTGCTAGAGCTCCAGTATCGCTGCTTTCCTGGGGTATCACGCTTGAAATCCGATTGCAGTGTGCCTTCTTCGGCATGCTCTTGAGGATCTAGATCGTGGTTAAGGATAAAATCTTGCTCAAAGACATAGTATGGCTGTTCTGACGGTTGACTGTGGTCACCGAGATCCGTTCTTTTTAAAATCTGGTGCTTTCTCATCTGTAGGAAGCGAAGACATGGCGATTGTGCTGAAGAAATAACGGTTTCCGGGTTCGTATGGAGATGGACGTGAATTGACAATTCAAAGTTTTCATCATCTTGACCAGGTTCGAGTGACACAGTGTTGGAATAATGCCCTCATATCCGGGATATTTCCGGAAAATATTCTTGATGAAATTCACTTGGAAACGGAGCCTGCCGGCTACAAAGAGCCAAAACTCCTCACCACACCTTGCCTTTAGATGTAAATTGACAACAAGTTAAGCAAGAAATAGGGAATACTCCAGGTGCATTATCATCACCAAGATGACGAATCTGTAAGAGGCTTCCCACGGTTATCAGATTGGGCCTAATGGAGGACAACGCAAGAGAGACATAGAGGATCTGTTGATAACTGTAGAAAAGGTCATCGCAGTTTCAAATCCAGCAGATTCAACACACAGAAATCTGTGCATCCTGCCGAATTTTTTTAGATGATGTGCCTTGGAGTAGACGTAAAGCAAGAAGTGGTGGCAAAAGGAGAGGATTCAGTGATCTCCAAGGACCACCACATCCTACGACCGACAACAGTATTTGCATAAGACGAAGGAATAGAGAATGGTGAGGAACGAGAGCTTCTTAGAAGCCTACATGGGCGTATTTGTGTTTGATTCCCTCCTTGACATGCCTAAGACCTTTCTAGAAGCTCTAAGTGATTCTTTGACCTTTGTCATAGGTTCTACTACCACCTGTCCTCCCGAGACAGCCCTGGTAAAGAAGTCGGTACACTCCTTTGACGGAACTGATCGAGATCTCGGATACAGGCATATAGGATCCCGCAGCGGACCTATGCGGGTAGTGATCTATGGATGGCCTAAGACCGCTCCATTGAAGAGGATTGCTAAGCAACCAAGATCTCTCAAGTTATATATACTTTGTCTCTCTCAGTCTGGTTCTGATAGATACCTAGTGTATTGCAGTATGCTGCGCCGACTAGTCGTCGGAGTATGGGGAACTGCTGCCGTGGGAATAGACCCAGATGGAATTCCCTAAAAGAGAGCTCTACAACAGGGCAAGGATTCAACGTCTTTAACATCTTTATTGGTGCTTCTCTACGAGCGAGCTTCGGGTTTCGAGGGGAGGAAACAGGACTTTGATAGGACTCTACTAGGTATACACCGGCTCAGGCGCCTTTTGACAGCCTAATTCTGCCTCACTTAATGATTATTCCTGTTGGCATACGTTGGGGTTTTTTTTATCTTCTTTGTTAACGCTTCCTTTCTAGATGTCACACTGTCATACTCCTTGCTTGTGGACCTCTATTCCTTGGCTAGCTTTCGAATGTAGGAGCTTCAGAGATTGCAATGAGACACCAATATGTGAGTAAATGTTCTTAAAAATTGTAACTGGCCAAACTTCACAAAAGCACTTTGTCAGGGACCAACCCCCGACAAAAGGAGGGTAGCGGTAAGGAACACGGCCGGGTTCTGTCATAATGAGGAGGAAGGAAACTCCCAACCAACCTGATCAGTCGGTGGGAAGTACTGATAGGATTGTCCGGTTGATGGAAAAGTGCCAGCAGACTCGGGATTTGGCAGAACTTGCTAGCAGGTGCAAGTTGGCGGAGGATGCCGCCAAGGGCGGAGCAGCACGGGAACGCGGGTATGTAAAGTTCACCTCCTGTGGATAGTCCTCATCCTCTCTTCACACTAGGATCTTGTTGCATAGTCAATATAATTTATGACTTCGAAAGCGGACTTTATTTCTTCTTTCCTTCTCTCATTCCTTCTCCTTACGCTAGGATTTTCTTTTTTTCGTTTCATATGTCTTGGAAAATAAGATTGAGTCCCCTGACATGTGGCTAATATACCGGGCGTCATGCGCCGCCTCCGCTTCTCAAGAGAAAAGGAGTTAGTGTTAACAATAAACAATGGCAAGGTGGCCGAGTGGTCCAAGGCGCACGGTTTAGGCAAAATTCCGTGTCTTCGAAAGAAGGCGAGGGTTCGAACCCCTCCCTTGTCATTTGACCGCCTTCCTTTTTACCCCTTCCTGCGTCTGCTTCCCTCTGCGGTAGTTGGACCTGTCTAATTTTTTGAATTGGCATAGCAGCATCCTCCACCCATCGTATATATTCATGTGACTATCGGTTCATTAAACTAGACTGATTTATGGGCTTAGGGCTCATCAGCATAAAGACACAAATGCAAGATGCAGGACACTCGCGAGACTAAGTTGGGAAATAAACAAAAAGGAAACTGCAAGCTGCCGGATTTGAACCGGCGCGGGTTGCCCCACCAGGACACCAGTTGAACTGGTGAAGTATTCAACTACTTGAATCTGGCGCCTTAGACCACTCGGCCAAGCTTGCCTGTTGAAAGACGCCGTCTCTCGACGTTCTAAGAAAATTTTCTTAGAACAGGAGGATAGATAGTGCCATGCAGATGCACACTGCCTTCGATTTCTTGGGTTTCCCTTGCTCTTCTTTTTGCGCAAGATATAACCCTGGCTTCTGCCGGCTGATACCACCATTGAAGTGTGTCAGGAAGCCGGGCCGCGATCTTGACCTTATATCTGCCAAGCTGTCCGCTGTCGGCTTCTTCCACCAAAATCCCGGTCCTGCCATAATCTCGTCAACCGACCAGATAAAATTTGGTCGGGGGTTCCCTCCTGACGCCAGGTACAATAATATTTAATCCTACTGCGTTTCTTATTGCATTTCCTTTTCCTCTTCTCCTGTCATCGGGCCCTGATACCTACCACCCATCTCTACTACTCAGTTGTTAATGAACTGCTAATGCGTTTCAGAAAAGAACCCCCCACTTCCAAGAAAAAAGCAAATCTACCTACAAGATTCGACATCTCAGGTAGTGACGTCACATGACACACATGGGGCCCAGCCCAGAGAGCAAGAGAGCTCAATAGGAAACCCATAAAAAATTCTGGAGAGAGTGGGGTTCGAACCCACGCGATGTTTCCATCATTCGAGTTTAAGCTTCACTCATGGAAGGTGGCGCTTAAATCGAACGCCTTAGACCGCTCGGCCATCTCTCCAGACTTTTCGCCTTTTTCTCTGCTCCAAAAGTATATGTAGTAGACAGCGAAAATGAGTTTTTTTTCATTCTGCATCTAGCTAACATAACACAGAACAGTGTAACTACCTTCTTTGTGTTACTTAATATGGATACACCAGCGTGGCAAAATGCTTAATTTAAGTCAGTACGGTTTTGAATTGACATTAAACCGAAATTTTTGACAGGGGAATTTCATCGCAACAGCCGCTTTGAACACAAGTGTTAAAAACATACTCGTTCTCGTTTAAAAATGCCTGATGTCACTTCAGATCCCGCATTCCGGCAGAACCAGAAAATATTCAACATTTGCGAAAACCTTGGGAAGGGATGATTCTCTCCCGTTCCTACTCGTGGAACTGACCATTTGGCTTCTCTGCGCGCAAAAAGACACTTCATTTCAGCTTGGAGAAAATGGAAAAAAAATCCGAGTTTTGCCAACCGTCAGCAAACGAATGAACGAATGAATACCGTGTGAGACAATGACAGATACTTCATGCCCCCGTTCGAGGGAACGGGGGCATCACTGCAGTCTCACCACAGCATATTTGTTTACCAGTGCGGAGTTCATAATATATTTCGGATGACATCGCCATCGTATGTAAAGATGAGATAAATGAGATGGTATGGTATGTACTTCTCTATTATACATATACGAGGTGCTTTTGCTTCTGTAACGTACGTCAGATACTAATTAACAATGCAGCTGGATCTTTCAGTCAGTCAGATGCATATCATGTGGTCAATTCATAGCATTAGGTAGATCAATAAAAATAGGTAATTAGTTATCACCCAGCATTTTGTTTATTTATTTCTATTTCTATTCACCTTACCGACCGACCGTCCGTCTATCCATCACGCATTCATCTAGGTAGCTAAACCGGGTATGCATGTAAGTAGCTAGCTAAGTATGTAAAACATGGATGAAGGGTACTGTATGTACAGTACCCTAGCTGCTCACCAAAAAAGGGTATTTCGTCCGTAATAGTAATTTCTCGTGAGAGTTAAAAGGAGATGCAGACAAATAAAGATCCAGACATACGCGGTAGAGAGAATAGAATAACAATACATACGTAATGCAAAGACTCCGCTGAAAACCATGCGATACAATACAACATCAATATGTGAAACGTAACGAATACAAGACAATCGAATCAAATCAGATAAATAAATCAATGACTAGGCCGTCTGCTTTTGAGGCTGGGGCGGCGGCTGCTGCTGCGGCTCCTCCAGCCGGTCGAGGAGGAAGTGCTCGGCCTCCTCCGACACCGATGACACGGGTGACGGTGGAGAGGGAAGGGGTTGCTGCTGAACTTGCTGCTGCTGAGCAGTCACAGCGGCCGCCTGCTTGGCCTTCTCCTTTGCGGCGCGCCGGGCGGCCTTCTTCTCCCTCTTGCGGGCCCTTCTCCTCTCTCTGCGGGCTTCAGCGACGGGGTCTACAGCGGTTGTGGTGGTGGTGGTGGTGGTGGTGCCGTTGATGTTGTTTGCGCCGGAGGCGTTCTCGCTCTCGTGGTTGTTGTTGCTGTTGTCGTTATTATTGCTCTGGTGGTTGTTCCCAACCTCAACCCCGCCGTCCTCGTCGTCATCGATATCATCAATATCATCAAGCTCATCAAGATCTGCAGCCCCGTCCAGTCCTGCTCCTCCTCCTGACTGCTGCTTCTGCATTTCCCAATGCCGGAGCATCTTGCTCACGTCGTCGCGACGGGCCAGGATGTTCAGGCGCTTCAGCACATTCTTGAAGACCTGGGACTCGTCGACCTTGGAATTCGGATCGTTCGTGAACTCGGGGATCTCCAGGATATTGTACGGCTGCGCGGCCGCCTTCAGCCTGCTGTCGTCGATGAGGACGGTGTTGGACTGGTCCCACCGCATCGGCAGGGGCGGTGGGACGGAGTCCGGGTCCGCCTGGTGGGCGAGGAGCTGCGCGTGTCGCAGCTTGCCGAGCTTGTTCTTGGACCGCGGGTACCGGGCCTGGATGCTCTCGTCGGCCCAGACCTTCTCAAGCCGCTTGTATACCTGGATCTTCTCGCGGTACTGGGCGTTGGTGAGGCCGAACTTGTCGCGTGCCCACTCCGCGGCGAGCTGCGCCCGCTTTTTCTTGGGGAAGAGTCGCTCGCAGACGGCGTTGACCGTCTGTGGCTGCGAACTGGACCAGATCATCACCGTGTACTTCTCCAGCAAGGTGTCCAGGAACTTGTCCAGGCCGGGCCGCTTGACGAACTGGGGCGGCAGGCGACGGTGTTTGCGGTAGATGAGGGTGCCGTTGATGTCGAGGATGACGAGGAGAGGCTGTGGGGGGGAAATCTCCTTAGGGGGGAGGGAAGCCTGCGCCATATACTTTTCCGTGACCACGGGGACTTCAACCGGTTGGACGCCGCGTTTAGGGGCCTCTGGTGTCGCGGCACCAGCATCGACGGCTCCGTTCGGAGCTGTCTGGGCGCTGCTAGCAGGATCGGGGACGATTGGAGCAGATGGCGCATTGGGCATTTGCAGATTCATCCCCGGTTGGAAAGCAGCCATCATAGCAGCAGTCGGAGTGAACATGAACGGGTTAAACGGCGGGATAAAATTGTCCAATTGCGGAACCCCAAAGGGGCCAGGTGTGAATCCTTGAGGTCCTGGTTGCAATTGCTGCTGCTGCTGCTGCTGCTGCTGTAGTTGTTGTAGAAACTGCTGCTGAAAAGCGCCGCCCATGAACATATTTGGCGCAGTGAATGGAAGCAGCCCAGGAAGGTTATTGTTCATGTTCATCATATTCATGGCATTCATCATCAAGTTCTGTGAATTCAAAAGATTCAAACCCGCAAGCCCAGGCGCCCCCGGCGCATTATTATTGTTATTAAACTGTAAAGACGACGACTCCGTCGGCACAGTACGCGACGGCTCAAAGGCGGGAGCATCAGGTTTCAACCTCCGGTGCTCCACCGCATTATTCATCTGGCGCTGACGCTGACGATGGGACCTCCGCGGCCGCCTAGACGCAGGATGCTGCTGCTGCGGCGGCGGCGGCGGCGGAGCAGTCGACGTACCTCCTCCACCATCCTGAGGATTTCGTTGTGTACTTGGATTCGCGACAAATCGAGGCTTCTCCCCATGACCGCGAAAGGCCCGTCCGCCGCTCCTGGAATTATTATTATTGTTGTCGTTGTTGACTTCATTCTCCTCCTGCGCATGTGTCCTCCCTGTCTGACCGCCGTCAGTAGGTCCAGATCTGTCGTCTCCTGGCCCATCCCGTGCGTCCATCGCCTCCCATTCCTCCTCCGAATACGCGGGGAACCGTTTTCGCCGTTTGTTCGGCGGCGGGGTTTGTTCTGGAGGAAGGTATGGGGGGTAGTGCGGGGCCAGTCTTAATTTCTGTAGAATCGAGTCGTCGCGTGTCAGCTGGCGTTTCATAATCGGGAAGCTTCCAGGTCCTGTGGCAAGTCGCAAAATAAACTCACCCTGTGGTTTGCCGCCGCCGCCCCGTGAGAGAGGCGTTGGCGGAGGAGGAGGGGTGTGATTGACGAGAGTGCGGTGCGGTCCGGCGAAAAGAGGGAAAAAGAGGGAGCGAAGGGACGGGACCACGGAAGTCCCCTGAACATTGGAGGACGTCGCGATTGTATCGGGACGGAAAAGAAGGAGCAGGAGAGAGAGAGAGGGGCGGTGTCGAGTAGCGGAGAGTGAGTGGTTTTATTTTGCCAGGGCCGCGCGCGGGCGGAGAGAGGCTTCAGACTCGGCGGCGGCGGGCGGTTCGACCCGCGGAACCAGTCAGAGCAGAGAGGTGCACTCACCGCCTTTCGGCGCGGCAGTATTTTTGATTTTGTCCAACCGTTCGCAGCTGCTTTGATCTTGCGCGCAGCACCAGTTAGTTGATCGTGGATCCAATACCATAGGGTCTGGTCTTTTCTTTCCAGTTTGCACAAACCAGCGGAGTGCTTCGCCGCCACTTTGCTGTTTTGAACGACCAGCAGCATGGGAATCTCCGACAAGCTCAACCGGCGCCTACGCGCGCGCCCGGAGGAAGACGAGGACGAGGACATGTACTCGGAGACGTCAGCATCCGAGGAGGAATCCGACGAAGAAGCTTCAGAATCCGAAGATGCCGATTCAGCTATGGATGAAGACGAGGAGGAAGAAGAGGATGAGGACGATGATGCAGACGACATGGTCTGTCTCCATGATCTACATCTACCCCGCGGAAATTCTGCTAACGCCTTACCACAGTCCGAAGATGACGGTGAAGACGGCGACGAAGAGGAAGAAGAGTCAGAAGAAGACGAAGAAGACATCCAATCCTCACTAAACAACATCTCCTTCGGCGCCCTGGCCAAAGCACAAGCCTCTCTCGGAAACATCAAGAAACGGCCCAACAAATCCTCAACGACAGACTCCTCACAACTAGACGACATCCGCGCCCGCATCCGCGAGGTGCGCGATCAGAAGCGCAAAGAATCCGAATCCTCGGACTCTAAATCCAAGGACAAGAAGGACAAAGACAAGAAAGACAAGGAGAAGGGGAAGGAGAAGGAGAAGAAGAAAGAGAAACGCAGCTCCAAGCACGCCCCCGCGATCCAATCCACCAAGCACGCTGTCTCGCGCAAACGCCAGGTCGTCTCGATCCCCAACGCGCCCAAGCCGCGCGACCCGCGCTTCGACCCGGCCGTCCTGGCGCGCAGCGGCGGCGGCAGCACACGCCGTACCTCGGCGGCCATGAACAAGGCCTACGCTTTCCTGGACGAGTACCGCCAGAACGAGCTGAAAGAGCTCAAGGAGCAGCTCGCCAGGACCAAAGACCCGGAGCAGCGGGAGCAGCTGGAGCGGCAGGTGCGGTCCATGACGGACCGGATGCGCGCGCTCGAGGACAAGCGGCGCGAGCGCGAGATCCTGGCAGCGCACAAGCGGCGCGAGAGGCAGCTGCTCCGCGAGGGTAAGAAGAGCAAGCCGTGGTTCCTGAAGAAGTCGGATCTCAAACGCGAGGTGCTGATCCAGAAGTACGAGTCGATGGGAGCCAAGGAGCGCGCCAAGGCGCTGGAGAGGCGGAGGAAGAAGATCGCTGCCAAGGAGAGGAAGGAGATGCCGTGGGGGAGAAGATCGTTGTTGGAGGGCGATGCTGGTGGTTCTGGTTCTGGTTCTGGTTCTGCCACTGCAGGCAGTGGGAAGAAACGGAAGAGGGGAGGTCAGTAAGTAGGGTTTGGACCATCTGTTATGTTATCTTCATGTTTTGATTGATGCCATGGAAAGTAAACGGGGCGGCGTTGTTTTTGTCTTTTCCCATTTTCCTTTTTCTCCCTGCATATCCAATCCATATCCAATGTTGTTTGTGTTCTTGTCTGCTGTCGCATTCATGCTGTGTGAATGCATACCATATTTATCTCGTGTCTAGAGAGCATCTCATCTATACTTTCTCAGGGAGTAATCTACAGAATCCATTGTGTGTACTTGTATGCCGGTCTGATATAATGACATACAAAGGGAACAACATTATCCAAAACAGATCGCACGGATGACGGATGGATAAGAGGTTGAATTACCTTCATCTCGACTCAAAACTAACACACACAAACCCAAGCAATCACGCCCGCAATAACAGGCAGCTAGGTATACCTCCGTTTAAAAAAAACTAAAACAAAATTCAAAAGAGAATCAACTCTGTCTTGTTTCGAGAAAAAAAATTAATCAAAGCATGACAACTCTCCTCGCCTAACCAAGCAGGCGTTGAAATCAGACCAATTAAAGATATAAAAAGCAGCAGCAGTAGCGGCCAGCAAGAAACGCCAATCAGAATTGTCCTCCCCTTAGAATATAAAAAAGATAAAAAAAATGCGCACCGCGCCATAGTAGACCGGACCATGGGTCGAGCCGGTTAAAACCCTTTCCCCCAGAAATACCCATGACGGAATTATCTTCCACCATAGAGCAGAGAGAATATAGATAGAATGTAAGGAGGTCATCAGGAAGACACGCAACCCAAGACCATAAAAAAGGTAAATAAAAATCGGGACCCAATTAATTCGATCCTCCATGTCCTCCAGTCGATCCGATTTTTTTTTTCATGCTTCTCGTATAGATGTTCGTCGATCATGTTCCTTTCCTCGAACCGCCCATCATGCCCAACGTTAATCCTTTTATACTCAATGCGAAGTGCCGTCCTTCATCCATCCACCCAGACATGTCTCCATCCGATCAATGTGCCTCACACAACCGCACGCAGGACTTTTTCCCGCTTCATCCGCATGTCGGGCGGCGTTCTAGGCCTCTTGCCCATCCCTGGAGACCGCAAGACGGGGTGAGATTCCTAGAATGCCACTCCAAGGGTAGCACCCAGATAGACGTAGCCATCCGCATAGATAGCAGATTCTACGAATTACGAATGGAATAGATCCCATGCTCTGGCACACAGAGCGAGGAACTCCTCCTTCTTCCGTCGTTGCGTCTCGGGTGAGTCTCTCCCAGCACCGAACGGACCGTAGGTTGCGTTTGGACCCGGCCCAGTAGCGGGGCCATTCCGGTACCGCGGTTCCGGACCATCACCTAAAGGGGGACTTCCATTATCCGTTTCGTACTCGTGCCTGGAACGACGTCGCGCCATCCCCTGGCTGGACTGTGGAACGGGCTGGGGCTGTGCGTGTATACTCGACGACACACCACCAATGCTCTGCTGCGTGCCTTTGGACCCGTTGTTAAGGAGAGGCGATGGAGGGGTCGGGGGGTGATGGCCTGGATAATGCACGATCCGTGGGAGAAGCTCTTCCCGCCCGCCGGAGAGCTCATGCACCGCTTCCTCCGCCGAGCGGTATTCACGAGGCCGCTTCGGAATCTGAGACGGTGATGGAAGTGGAGGAAGATTGTTCGCGTGGGACGAATTGGGACCCTGGTAGAAACCGCTGCGGTTCGCATCACGATCACGGTCCCGGGAAACCAGATCAGCTCCGAAAACGTCTGAAATCGGGGGGAGACGGTTGTTCGTCTGATTAGCGGGAACATGGTGGATATGCGACGTCGACGCGAGAGATGGAGGCTGGTTGGCCACATGGCGTGTGAGAGGCTGAGGCTGGTGTCTTAGGCCTGTAAACGTCTGGTTCAGAGGGGCCGACTGAACCACCCGCTCATTTGCGAACTGCGAAGGGGCTGGAGGAACAATGGACAATCCAGGGGGAGGCCTCCTTTTCGAGGACTTTGCAGAACCGAATAGGCTGTTCGGATCAGACGCCTTCGCGCCATCTGGTGCGTCACCCTTGGCGGACTTCTGTAACCTCGCCTCGATGATCGACCTCTGCTGATCCCGCACCGTCATGCTCCGCTGCAACTGTTCTCTCATGGCTGGATCCTGAGTCTGGAAACCGGGTGACAAACACGCGAGGCCGACTTCCTGCATTCCCATTACTGGCCGCGCGGACAGCGCACCGGCCGTGGACACACTGCCAGAGAGGTCGAGTCTGCGGGGACGATGTCTGGAATTGGCCTGCAGACTAGGTGACGACGGGGGTTCCTTTTTGACTACGATCTTTGGAGCACTGCCTGCGCTATGCGCTCTGTATAAGCGTGTCAGTTGAGGAGATTCGAGATACTATCCGATCTCTCGGATCGAGAGCTCATCAATGGCCCACTTACGACGGAGGCGACCGCTTCCCGTCCGGAGAGGCGTTTCTGTTCGCGGAACCATCCTGCGAGGCAGTCGATACCCGCGATGGAGTCGAAACGGCCGGTGGTGCAGACGTCGAAGGAGCCAAGGCTGGATAATTCTTGGGGCTGGGATCCCGATCGACGTGCGGTGCCGTCAGCGGGGCCGCAGTGGCCGGCGCAACGGCGGTGGACATGCTTGGGAGTGAAGATGGGAGGACGCGGGAATCAAACCACGACGTAACAGCGCCAATGGCACAGTAGTGGTGACCGCCCTCAAGGCTTTGAGGTTCACCGACTGGAGGTGCAGTCCGAAGGACGACTGCGTTCCCTCTTCAAAACTCGACGAGTCTGGGACCAGGTCGAGTATACCTGCGACCTGGAAGGTCCAGCACGCGATTTTAACGCTGGCCTGGGTTTTCTCCACGCTCCGAGGCCACCAAAATCAGACGGGAGTTTGGGACAACCCAGACGCCCAAAAAGAAGAGACGCCCTTGGGGAATGGAAGGTGAATCGTCCTCGTCGTGCTCTATGGCACAACCGGACGCTGGAAGTGCAGGACGTCCCTGCCAGTCACCGGGACTCTGAGCGCGTGTCGACACAATGTGCCCTGCTAACGGCGGCTATGGCTGGACGGGGGTGGACGGCGGGCCCGCTCTCTCAGCAGACAACGCACGACCGCTTCAGGAGGGCAGGACGAAGGAGGCGCCGGCCAAACTGGGCTCCAGGAGGGCAGTGTGGTGACGGCGGTTAAGTAGGGCTGGCGGCAAAGAGGCAGCGTCGAGAGGACGACCAGCCTTCGACGGACCCGTGACGAGAAGCGAGAGAAATGGATCCAAGCTCGGGGGAGGGGCTGGGACAAGGACAAGCGAACGCGGCAAAAGGAAAAAGGCAAAAGAACAACGAAAAGAGCGAACGAAGACAGGGGGTTGTGTGAAGGATGGGAAAGGGACCGGTTACAGATCGGGGGGGATAATTATAGCATCTCACACACGAGAACCGGGGGTTGGGTCTGGAGAGGACCAAGGACGTGGACGAGCTCGGAGCAGACAAAGAGCGGCTGCCTCAGGGTCTGGCACGGGGGCGGTGCGGTGCGCGACTCCGCCCACCGCGCACACGCCAGCGCTGCTGAGACACGATCCTCTGCGCCGGGTCAGCATCCCCATCTCCATCCTCCTCCTCCTCCTCCCACACACACGACGTCGCAGGCCGAGTTGCTGGATGTTTCAGCTGCACGAGCAGCACATATATGGACGGAGGTGCTTCCGTCCAGACGACCCTCTCCACGCCTCGTGTCCGTCCTCTCCTCATGGCTCGTGGCACTGCCGTCAGCCCAGCACCCCGCGCGCCGCCTGCAACGATCACACCGTCATAGCTCCCTGGCCGCCTTTTCCTCTTCGAGGCGTGGACGAGGATCGCCGGATGTTGAAGAATCGATAGTTTCCAGCGCACCCCCCACCGGGGGCCACACAGTCCACCTCTTCGATCGGACGCCGGCAGGGGCTCTGCCAGGCATGCCAGCCACTCGTCCTCTGTGGCGAACCTGCGACACCAGCGTCCTCACCATCGACGGCCTGGCCTGTGGCTCCGTCTGCAATCCATCCCATCCCATCCATTCCTTTCCCTACAGGGCACTGCTACTCGCTGGATTCATTTCCACGGTCCACGAGCCGCGGACGGCTCACCTGCGACAAGCCCCCCCCGCGATCCAATCAAGGGCGTCATCGTCCTCCAGCCCCGAGAACCTCTGACTCGCACTGTTGCAGGATTTGCGGCACAGTAAGCCTGGCTAATCCAAACTGAGCTGGAAGAATTTGGATTATCATCTTTCTCCACGAGCCCTCGCAAAGGTTTCATCATGATATGATATGATAATCAACGGGTCCTTCTTCCCCTTCTTCTTCCCCGGATGAACAATGAACCACCATTCGATTCAAACGCGTTTCAAAAAAAAAAAAAAAAAAAGGGGATCACGTCCTGGCACGACTGAGGCTCAGAACTCACTGTCGCATCCTCACATGCCTCCCGCGAGCTCATCCGATCCCTATAATTCCCATCCAGCATGAAGTCGCCACCAGCATGCCCTTCCCTTCAGTCTCCAGAGACGGTGGTAGCAAGTAACATCCCATCTCGTCCATCTCCGGCTCACTGCGTCAGGGCCCGCCGGTCAGATTCAGATTCCCGCTCTGACTGGACTAAGATAAGCTATCGAGAAGATTTTTTTTTTCTTGGCTCCATACAATATCATTATTATCATTATTATTATTATTACGGAGTATACATGCATCAAGCCGGAGGGCCGTCTGATGTCTCTCTTATTCTGCTTCAGCGCCAGCAACTCCGGCACTGGCTGGCCCGGCCGAAAGCGTAAAATTAAAAAACCTTGTTGGTGCCGCATGGGTAATCTGGCCGCCAGCACGCCGGGGTCGGGGCCGGTCAGGACTCAGCCAGCACCTGCAGGAGCTGCTAGCTGGAGCCTGGACGTGGATCAGAAGAAACAGATACATATACATAAGCGTTGCAGGTTGCAACTCGCAGAGAGCTCTTGGAACACGCCCTGTTAGCATTCCACAACAGTGAACTAACCGCTGCAGGTCCGGGGATGAAGGATGGTCTGAGCGGATACGTCCCTTACTGACGCTGTACAGTACGGAGTCAGGTGGCCATAGATCGAATCTGAAGGCTTCGTTCGACAAGCCTGATATCATCCTGTACACCTAGCTACCACCCACGATGGAGCTATGGCCCTCCATCATCCCCTCCGCCAAGAAGGAAAAAAGGGCCGTTTCGTACCTCCCCTGACGCATAAAAAATAAGGAAAACCCCGCGTGACGAGACCGATCTTAGCATTCTTATTGTCCAATATACCCCGTACTACTCCATATTCCATAGTTCATGGCCATCCATGATGACCCCTGCAATTTTAACAAAAATCTTTTTCGATTTCATTTCATGCAGAACTGATACCCACTACACTAAGTCTATGCACTCCGTACCTACTTACCCCGCCCCAGGGGCCAGGACCATCAGTGCTATTGTTTTCTGGGCTGAACTGGCCTGGGATCAGATGATAGACTGATTACTAAATAGACTGGATCTCCCCAACCCCGGCATGGCATGGAATGCCAGGGACCTTACTAACGGATCGATCAATCCATACATCATCCATCATCGATCCTCGATCGTCTTTACATTAGAGTTCCTAGGTACATACCTGGTTACAGAGTCCAATAGTCTATGAAAACAATAATCATTACCGGATGCTACTACCTATCTACCTGCCTAGGTAGTCAGCTCACTTCACCTTGGTGACTGACTGACAGATCTATCCCCTCTGTCGATCGACAATACGAATAATCACAATAATGATAATCATCCAGGGACCGCCATCCACTGTGATTTTTATTTGATTATGATCGCGATATGATATGATATGATCCAGGCCCAGTCCAAAGACGGACGAACCCTTACAATACAGTAGTAGACTACATGTACATTAATCACTACTGCGCAGGCCCGACAGAACATCTAGATCATCTCAACTGAGCTCAGGGTTCAGTCAGGGCGTAAGTGTAGTGTAGTATAGTGCAGTGTGGCGTCTGAGACGAACGGTTTGTAGTTGAAACACTTGCATCCTGATTCCTACCTGACCCTAATTTTAATTATTATTATCATATCGCGATTCGCGAGTTCAATTTGACGATCTCGTTTTTTTCCCGTATCCCATCAAATTTTGCTTGGCAAAAAAAATTGTCGGGCCATACTCTATGTGTCCGTGTCCATATTTGTGTCTCAGACCTGTCCCCAGGTGAAGTCCCCAAGTCCCTGTCCGGAGCGGGAGGGGGGGGGGGGGGGGGGGGGGGGGGGGAGGGGGTGGTAGGAGATTCGAGGCTCGAGCTCGAAAAAAATTACCTATGCAGAATCTGAATCTGACCCTGAATCCGATTCTGCTCCTGGGATAATGATGGATCGCGATCTGTGTGTGAACGAGCCGTTCGTTCACGGTTCACGGTCCCTGTTATTTTTTACTATACCTACAGGCTACAGGCCTACAAGGCTACGGCTTATGTATGTACAGACAGTACGATCCATGTCGATGATTGATGATTGATTTCATGGCGGACCAATAAAACGGTCGTTCTTGAGGAAAACAAACCCTCGCTGAGTGGCTCGCGCTCGCGGGCGATCGTCAGGTCAGGTCATTTTGGGATGCGTCCGACAGGGTCAGGGTAGGGTGCTGGTGCTGATAGTGATAGGCAGCTGAGCAGGCAGGCCCTGACAGACAGGCCCTGGGCCCTGGGCCCTGCGGCCCTGCGCAGGAAATCAAATCCATCCCCATGATTGGAACCCCGGCTAGACCGGGCTACTGTAAGCAGTTCCTTCGGCGGCCCAGCCGCGAGTCTCGAGCCTCAGATTCAGAGTCACACGCGAAGATTACTCGTGAGAGATTATAGGTAGGTTTAAGTGGATAGATGCACACCGATTCAGGGACGCCACGTCCGTGCAGAAATAGAAGAGATAGAAAACCGGTAAGGGATAATCATACAGAGACGACAGACATCGTAATCAATAATCAGTAGTAATAATAATAATAATTTTGCTCGATCTGGAACTCCAGATGAGCACAGTACAGTACATACTGTACGGAGTAGGTCGACTCGACGACTCTCGCCCGGACCAAGTGCCAAACCGACGATCAAACCAAACCAAAGGGATCGACGGGGTCCAGGCTCGTCTTCACAGACAGAACTGCCGTGACTACTAAGCTGAGCCTGACGCAGTCGGAAAGTCCCCAGAGCGGCAGGGCCCAGGCATGGGATGATTGGCATGGTCCATGCTCCCCCTCCATGCCGTTGGTTCGGTTCGGCTCACAAATCTTGAGACAGATAGACATGGCGATCAGGGCCCAGCCCAGACACTGGTGAGTTGGTGACTGGAGGCAGCAGCTGCAGGCAGCTCGTGACAATGACTTGACTTGACCCGTCACAACAGACCGTGACCGTGACGATCCCGGATGTCGGCAAGTGAGTATCCCCCGACTTACTGAGGCTCGAACCAGAACCAGAACCATCGATATCGATGATCGCAAGATGGGGATGTCCCATCCTTCGAAGTACGAAGTACTCAGTAGAGTAGTAGCACGTTCGTGGCTCATATCAATTTTTCTCTTTCTTTTTTTTTTCTTCTCCTATCTGAACCTGACAGAAAAAGTGTTTATTTTTCCCGGGAGGAGATCGGGAAGAGTACCGTACGCCGTCTGTACGATGCGGGCGCACCCGGGTCCGTGATTTGATTTGAATTGATTGCTCTCTTAGCCTGAAAGACTATCGTGACCTCAAACGCCCGGACCTTGATCATCGACATGCTAGCCTGTCGCCTAGGTAAGCTAGGCCCTACGTAGAAGTACGTACGGAGTCGGAGCCCTGGAGTACTAACTACCTAAGCGCTGCTAGTAGTCCATGCTAGTGCTAGCGCAGCGCACGTTCGTCGACGTCAACGGTCAAGTGTCAGCAGTCTGTCAGCCACGCAGCGCTGAACGGTGAACGGTGAACACCGCTGACGTATGTGCGAGTCCAGTCCCATTTTTTCTGTTTTAGTTAGGTAGTTAGGTGTTTTGTACGGAGTAGTCTATTGATTTTTTTTTTTTCTTTTGCCTCGGGAATAATAATAATACTAATCATTTTGTTTTATCAATTAATCACATGCCACACCGTCAGCCTTCAAACAAGTTCAGCCCAGTCCAGCCATCATGGTTCCGTCCATGCGAGCGGGTGCCTAGAACTCAGTCTTCAATCTCCATGAACTACGGAGTAGTAGCACTGTACTCCGTACAGAGTTACAGAGCCTATGATGCCATCGTTGTCGTCATCTGATTTCGGACCCTGGACTGGGCATCAGATTATTAATGTCCCAATGTGGTTTTATTATTCAATGAACAATGAATTAACCCCCAGACTGGTTGGCCGCGGACTGGGAGCACTTCACATGTACGGAACACGGAGCTCCGTATATACTGTACTTGATATCGGTATTTGTTTCGAGTCTCTGGATTTGGGAAAGACGACGCCCAACATTTCTACTATATATGCGCAAGGCATGGATAATGGGAATCGGTATTTGGAGAGCCACCGAGACCTACTTACTTACTACGGAGTGTTACGCGGTACTACGTACGTCATATAGACAATCCAATTGGAAACCAAAAAAGGGCTGAAATGGACCCCTTTGAATGGACCAGATGGCTATATAATCACTTTGAATTATCACTTCAGTACCTACAGGGCGGGTCCCAGCTCTTAAATCTGCACTCCAGTCCAGTTCAGGACAGGATGGGAAGGCGATGAAACTGGTTGACCTGACCCCGTTCACTGATCGTCCTCACATTTAGGGACTCTTAGGTAGGTAGGTAGATATTTCTACATTTATGGTTACCTAAGGTTAGCAAGTACCTACCTGTCTACCGGTTCAGTTCGGCCCTGTTCGGTTTCTGGACAAAACCATATCATGAACTCTATTGAATTCGGAACGACCGCTTCTGCGATTTCTACATGATGGCAATGGCAACGAGTACGGGATAATAACCTTGAAAATTAGTGCTTATAGGAAGCTGGGCATCTCCATGATATTCACATAATGTTTAAAAAAGGAAAGAAAGAAAGAAAGAAGTTGTCCATTTTCGCTTTCTATCCTCTGGGGGCAGTTTAGTAATCAAAGACGGGGTCTTCAGCACAACAATAGCCAAAAAAGAAAGGAAGAAAAAAAAAAGCCTTACCAATCTTCACCTAGGTAGATAGGTACGAACTAAGCAGGTTCACAATAGGATAGACATGTAATCTTTTTTATCCAATGATACTGCGCAGACGACGTTGAATTTACATATTAGTGAGAACATTTCCATGTCCACGTCGACGAATTAATGGACAAGCTCGCTGCATGTTAAGGGTGAGGGCCATGGATAATCTGCGGTGATCTATACATAAATTGTCCAAATAACTATTCCAGTTATAATAATTATAAGAACATTGTGTTATTATCTTTGGAAATGTAACCGATTTTGATGAATGTACGTTTTGGGAAAGAGAGAGAGAGGGAGAGATGGGGGGAGAGAGAGCCGGAAAACGATATTTGCCATCTGCCAGAATCATAGGCAGACTCAAGCCTGTTCTTCAGATCTCCATTCCATTACGATGAAGAAGAAAGGACATAGCTAGATCAGATCATCTGCGCTCCTTTAGATCATGCCGCAACGAAGAGCACGATATCAATTAGTTATGACGATAGATAGAACTCATTACAGAGTCACGTCCTCTGTCAAAATTTCCTATTTCTTCTGGAGACATGAATTGCTCGAGACTCCATAGCATACATAGCACGGAACCTCGTATGTCAAACTTCATAGGATCCAGATATTGAAAGAAAGCGCCACCGTGACTACCGGGTGGTACAGCAACACCATTTCTCTCTCTCTCTCTCTCTCTCTCTACTTACCAGTCTATTTGTCAACCTCCAACTGCTATCAGATTCTCCCGTTTAAAGAAAGAATTTCTCTATTGAAACGGCCCCTAGATCACTTCGCTTCTCATGCTACCTCGCTGAATGGAACTCTGTACATTTTTACGGTAAGAAGCGGGGAGAACGAATAATGAAATAAAAGCATGCAAGGTTATGGATCATGTTTCGCATATGCGCATGTGTATGTGGATCGTTTGAGTTGGTTAAGTAGCTTGATGTTCTGCCCCAACTGGAATCTGGAGCGGGACCGCCCGACCGGCCAACGACCAACCAAAGCGCAAAACCCCGGACAAAGGCACGCCGGACCCGCAGCTCTAAATGGATGACAGCTCGCTATCGATAGGTCAAGCATTTTTTTCCGCCGCCCTCCCGGGATATAAAAATTTATCCAATCCGATCCAACCTCGCCACAACGGGATAGGTCGTTAGACGGGGAGCGAGTACTCGTGAGGGTTTGATCGGAAGACAGGTCTGCAGGGATCCGGCCTGTCTGTTGATCAGGAAGAAAGAAGAGAAAAAGAAAAAGGTTTTCGACGATCGTCGCGTGCAGTCAATCATCAACCAATCAATCGGGCCGCCGATCGGGATCAGATCGGTCAAGAGGAGGAGAAAAGGAAAAGAGAAGGGAAGAGAGAACTTTTCAGCGCGGCACGCCATCTAACTTAATCGGGTACCTAGTTTGTCTTGGTACCTTGCATCAAGGAAGGAAGAAACAAAAGAAAAAGGCTGGGGAAAGGGATATAAAGAAAGACATCAAAAAGAAAGGAAAAGAAAGCATCTCCATTCACCCGTTGACTATCGTCCCTATACGAAGCACTCGGCCCGGCAGGTCCCGCCGCTAGGTTGTGTCCTGTGTTATTGTACGGAGTAGTTTAGGTGACAGCCGGAGGCCCCCAGCTCGAAATGCCGTCGTCGGTGCACTCGCAGGACCAGTCCATGCCGGACGCGGCGCAGCAGGAGCAGGAGCAGCAGCAGCAGCAGCAGTTTGCGGACGAGGAGTTTCTCGAGATGGGTGAGCAGCGGATCACCATTGTATGTGGCCCTTTTCTTTCTTTCCTTCCTTTGTCTTTCTTTGATTCTATCCTTTGTTTATGACGAGGCCCGCTTTGCTTTGGTCCGCCGTTCGCGGTCATCTTGTCTTGTCTGCCTTGTTTCTGCCTTTGCTTTGTGCGAGGCGCGGAGCAGATACCAGAATCAGCCTGCGGTCCCTCGGACTTGAATGGACGAATATCAAGATACTGACCAGATACTAACTGACGCCTAATTCATCTAGTTGCCCGGAGCGACTGAGACTGCGGCGTCGTTCCAGTTCGAAGGCGAGGGTCACACTTTGGGGAACGCGCTGCGATATATGATCATGAAGAAGTGAGTTCCATCTTGTTTTATCTCTCTTTGTTTCTTTCTTTCTTTCTGCTGTTTGTTGGATCGGATCCGCCACGTTCAGCTGGTGCTTCCTTTGTCTGTTTCCTCTACCCAGCTTGCTTGCCTTGTCATGTCATATCTTACCATGTCTTGAATCTTGAGACTGTCTCAAAACGGAAAACACGCATATTTGGAATCATAATATCACCAGGACGAGAAGATCAAAAAGTACTAACAAGTCCATCCCACAGCCCGGCCGTCGAATTCTGCGGCTACACGATACCCCACCCCTCGGAATCGAAGATGAACCTGCGCATCCAGACCTACGGTAAGTCCTTTATCAATCTTACTCCAGATCCACGGGGCTTGGATCCCTATCCTATCCTATCCCATCCTATCCTATTCCACCCCACAAACCTATTTCAATTTTCAAGACTCGCAAGGCAAGGATCCCTCCTTACTGACTTGACTCAAACAAAACTGCAGACAGTACGACGGCCATCGAAGCGCTCGAGAAGGGCCTCGACGACCTGATGGACCTGTGCGACGTGGTGACGGAGAAGTTCACCGCGGCGCGGGACGCGTACATGGCTGCGCAGGAGGACCGGATGAGTTCGTGACGTGATGTGACGTGCTCGTTTCCTCTGTGTCTCTTTTTCTCTTCTTTTTTTGCTGTATCTGTGTCTATCGAGCCACTTGATATCTGACTAGAGGTCGTATTTGTGTTTCTGGATGATATGAATACTACGTTTGTGTTTTTTTCCTTTCATTTGAATAGAGCAGGGTGTATTTTATGCCGAGGGCCACGCGCTTATTACCTTATCTTGTCTATCTGCCTGCTTCGATGAATGATGACTGGATAGCCGACTTAAATCGCTAGGTACTAGCTCTCCAGGCGGTTGCTGTTTGGAATATTTATCCTCTACGAGGGAATCGGTTTTGAGTACTGGACCTGCCAGAGTTCTCATTTTTCTTTTTAATTATGGTGTAAACAAAAAAATTAAGGGGCCGCACGGTTTGGGGGCTATCTGTTCATATATAACTTAACCGCATACATCTTCTAGATGTGGATTATCGTAAATGGAATATAGCCTTTGCATGACCTTATTTCTACCCGGAATGAAAATACAACAGGAACAACAAAGAAGAAAAACACACGCCTTTACCAATTGCTACACTATATACATATTCTATCGGTTGCCGGATTCCGGATTCTCTCTCCATTGCTCATGCATTCGACGACGTAGACTGGGGAGGTAGCACAACGTAATGAAAAACCTGGAATACCAGTCGAGACGTCAATTGCGACCCTATTAGTGCATTATCATGTCAGCGGTCGGACTGCTTCTGTAGAATGGTGATAGAGAAGGGGGCTGATCTGTATCAATTGGCATAGATGTGAGATGTGTGCTTACTTCCAAGAACCCGGCGATGAAATTCGGGGGCAGACGCGCGCCGGGGTCCTCCTCCGGTCTGAAGTACTTCATCACATGGGAGAGCTGCTTCCAGTAGTTGAGGGTTTCCTGTAAGGTTGAGGCGGAGGGCGTCAGTACAACCTCTGGAATCAGAATGATTCAAATTCACAAGACGCGGATTGGCCAATAAGATCAAGGGATAGATGGATCAGAAGATGATCACTGTCCCTCCATCTACCACCACCATGTGCGCCAGATATTCTCTCCATCCGACGTTCCCCATCCAGACCGACGGGTAGAACAAGAACAAGGAACACGGGCCAAACCAACCTGATACTCCGCATGGCTCTTGAACAGCAACACATCGACGACCTTCAACTGGCTCACATAGCGGTGCTTCTCAAACTGCTGGCGGATCTTGGTCCGGATCGCCGACACGGGGACGTTGAGCGAGTACATCGTCTGGATCTCAGGGGACTGTTATTCCTCGAAAATGACAATCGTCATCATGTTAGCAGGCTTCTCCCGGATAGCCGACGAGAGTTCAATGCTGTGTATATATAAACGGTGGCAAGGGCACATAAAACGGATATTATATATGTAGATGACCGAAATAACCGCCCGATGATTAATTAAATCGACAGGGATATAATATACTGACCGCCCTCAGCCATTCTCTGTACGACTTGCGCACGCGCGCCTTCGCGTCGGCCCAGTTGATAGCTTTAGAAAGCCGAAATGTCAGCGCAGGTCCATCGAACGACAAACGTCACCATGCGATTGCAGGATCGGAAACAGAGAGAGACGTACAGGAGCGCGTCCGCTGCGCGAGGTATGTCGGGTTGATGGTCATGGCTGGAGATATAGCAAAGTAATGAATTGAGCAAGGAAGTCCTGCCCTCGAGATGGAAGTCTCTTTGGTCTCGCAGGTAGGGTATCGTGATCCCACCTGGGGTTCTGGAGACGATGGTCGGATGGTGGAGTGTCCGACCCGTACCCCGTGCGGGACCATACCCATTTCGTCTAGCTTGGAGGAGGTGGACTCGGATTACTCACCGCCTACCTTTTCTGAAAAATTTCTTCTGTCTGGGTCCGCGGCGCGTCGATTTGCGCAAAGGCGGGTGGTTTTTTCGATCGAGCGAACAGACAATTTAACCATTCTAGAGAAGAAAATTCTTTTTACTGTCGACATTTTTATATTCCATTCAGGCGGGCTGGAAGATCACCTGCCTTCCCCAAATCCAAAATTGAGTGGAAATCCACTCTCAATCCCCCGCCTCCAGAGAATTTCACCCACCGGCCATAACATAGCCATTACCTTGCAATAATCCGAACTTCTCCTCCAGAACTCAGACCGATATAGACACAGAGACAGACACAATGGCGCCCAACCGAGGCTCCTCGAAAAAGGCCTCCTTCAAAGACAAGGGCAAATCTAGCGGCAAGGCCAAATCCGTCCTCTCCGCCAAGTCCTCCGGCGTCACCAAGTCCAGCGCGAAAAAGATCAAGCGCCCGCCCCCCAAGGAGGTCAAGAACAAGCCGCCCACGGCGCCGGAGCAGCTGAAGAAGGCCAAGAAGCGGGAGTACACGGAGGAGGAGCTGGACCTGCCGAAGCTGAACATGGTCACGCCCGTCGGGGTGGCGAAGCCGAAGGGGAAGAAGAAGGGGAAGAAGTTTGTTGATGATCAGGTGGTGTTCTTTTTTTATAAACCCGAAATATCTCTTTACACCAAGGCGACGTGGAATGAATGCTGCGAGTGAGGTATGGTGCGCTGACTTGATCTGGGGTATGTATATAGGAGAGCATGATGACCATCCTATCCATGGTCCACGCCGAGAAAGAAGGCCAGATCGAGTCGAAGCTGCAGAAGGCGCGGCAGCTTGAGGAGATCCGAGAAGCGAAGCGACGAGAGCAGGAGGCGAAGCAGGAGCAGAAGAGGGCGAAATTGGTACGACTTTTCTTTTTCCCTTTTCCTTGCGACATATCTCTTTTCTTTCTATGCTATTGGTCTTTGGTTCGTACGCTAACGAGCGAATAATGAAACAGGAGGAGGTCAAGGAGTCCCTGAAAAAGAAGAAGAAGCGCAAGAGCGACTACGATACACCGGCCAACAACGACAGCAAGGACAGCAAGGAGTCCAATGCTGCGGAGACCAACGGTTCGGCTTCATCGAAGAAGGCAAAGCGGAAGAGTGTCTCTTTCGCTTAAGATTAATAAAGAAAAAGAAAAGAAAAGAGTTTGTGGTGCAAAATTTCTGTCTATTGTCTATCTATGCATGCATGTATATAGATCCATTGGGGTTCTGGCGTTCCACCGGTCTATGTGTCTATGTGTCTATCTTTCTACTTCTCAAAAAGCGTGGTGTATGTACTGTACAGTTATGATAAGGACGGAGGAGATTCTCTTCGAAAAAGCAAAAGGAGCAGAAGGTGGCGATGTGCGATAGGACAAAGATACCTATACCTTATTTCACCACATATACTGTGCTTCAGTTCGGCGGCACCATGGGCATGCCAAGCTTGCGTCGCATGGGGTTGAAGTCCGGCTTCGGCGCTGTGTCGGGATCTTTATCTGTTTCATTGTGACGGGACAGTCGACCGGGCAGTATGTCATTTTCGAGGACGAAAGGAGAGTTAAGGTCGATTTCTTTGGCCATCATGTTCAGAAAGTTGGCAATCTGCAATGAAGACCGTTAGCATCGTCTGTGTCCCTTTGTATAAGGTTCTGGATTTGAAAATGTCGAATCGAACTTACCGGCTTCACAAACCATCGTCCTCCTCCATACTCGAACCAGCCGAGATGACCTCCCCACGACGTGGTGCACATGACGCCGTATGGCGTCTTGGTGATCTCTTGGTAAGGCAGCGCCTCTTTCGTGGAGATCTGGCACCGGTCAGCACTCGCCATGAGAGTCGATACATCAAACTTACCGGATCATCCTCAGCCTGGAGGGCGAAGAAGGGAATTCGTATCGCGAATAGCGAGTCTACAGAAGAGGCGTCACGATAGTACGCGGTCTCGGTTGGGTAACCCCATGTAGGACCCTGAAGCGCTCTACGATCGGAATTAGCTATAGGAGTAGTCGGAGACCCGCAGTCTATATTTATTGACTGGATACTTACCGGTCGAATTCATGAAGGTATGTAGCCTTCATCACCTCCTCAACATTAACCCGGGGGTTCTTCGATACTTCCTCGACATGCCTGGACACGGGAGCTGAGCGGACCGAACGTGACTAGACAGTTTTGCGGGAGGAGTCGCGTACTGTTCAAAGAGTCGTTTCATGTTCGAGCCCATCGTCTTGGAGTAGGCCTCCAGACCTAGGTAACTCCGCTGCAGAGCCAGGGAGCTGACCTCTAGATTCCACGGGTTCGCAACGAGGACAGCAGCCTTGAGCTGGCAGGCTTCACCTTCCTCACCTAGGTACTACAGAAACAGAAAAATGATCAACATACGCTCTCGCCCAGGAAAGAAAAAACAATGAATTATACTGTATCTTTTTGCGTACATTTGCAAGGATGTTCGCACCCAGTGAGAACCCAATTCCGAAGAGCGGCCGATTGGGGAACGTCTTCCGCAGCCACTTCACTGCTTGACGAACATCCCAGGTCGCCCGGGCATTATATAGAACACCGCTCGAGATCTTCGTCTGCGCACAGCCCCGGGAATTGACAACGCAGGCTTCCCAGCCGCCCTCTGCCACGAGCGGGGCAAGTACATGCCGCAGGTAGATCTCGTGGGAACCGCCGCTCAGACCGTGGAGCAGCACAAGCATGGGCTTGCTGTCATCCGAGGGGAGCGCAGCAAACTCCTCTTCCGTGAAGAAGACCGTCCGCTGCGGGAGACCCGATGGCAGCGTATACTTTCTGGCCTTATCCGTCCGCTCGGCATCGTCGGTTTCTTCGTACGGCTCCACCACAAAGTCAATGGCGAACTGTCCACTGAACACGGGATTATCGGCCTGGAACATCTTCCTTTTGTAGTAGATGGGGACGTCACAGTTCTTGACTAGGGTGTAGGCCGTTTGTAGATGGCCATTGAAAAGGAAAGGATTGAGCTGGCATGTTGGTGGCGTTGCAGAGCGGCACAGGTCCGCCAGCCTAATCCGTGTCTTTTCCCCCTTCTCAGACTTCTTTGTCAAGAGAAGCTGGTTCTCCTTGGAATGGTGGAACGAGACATGTCCACTAGGGAGTAACCATGAGAGGGGGCTCATTGCGCCCAAGGCCGAAGCTCGGCGGATAGCTGGAGCTATGTGCTTGATAGAATCCAGGATTACCAAAGGCGGCTCTTGTATGGGTATAAGTAAAATCTAGAGGAGAACCAAGTAGCGCTACAGAAGCAATAAAAAAACTGAAAAATAAGACGAAAAAAAGAGAAGGGGGAAAGTCAGGAACTGCCAAGAGAGCGACGCTGGACGAGCTTGGGCGGTGTCTTCGTACTGGTCGATCTCGTTGAGTCTGTCTCCTGGATGCCTCGGCACAAGGTCTTGGCGGTGCTTGATGACATAAGCAAGTATTATCTTTATCTCGCGCGATAAGCAAGCAGCCTCAGCCTCGTTCTTTTGATCGATCATCTGCGCTCCATCAGGCAGACAGGCACGGCAGTCATGAGACGCAAGGATCTGTCAGTTGATAGAGTCAGAAAACAGTTTCCGCATTTGGACTGCTCAAAGCCTGGATTTGGTGCTGGGCGGGTCCGACCACATTGTCTGGGTGTATCTCTCGGCGATGATGTTCTCCATCCGGCTACCGGATGCGGAAATGAGAGCTCTCTCACATTGTAGGTCTTCCCTGAATCAGGCATGAATCGTAGACAACAGGCAACAGCGATGTTTTTGAATGGCCGTGAAACAGATCTTTTATTTTGAGCTGATTGAGATCGGCTTCTGCTTAAGGTTTGCGGGTCTTCCCGGCTATATCCATATATGTAATCCTGATTACATCTCCTGTTCCCTGACTCGGTCTCGTGTTCCGTTTGCGTATGACGGTCTGCTCACTGCAACTACTTCAAAACCCGCCTGCTGTCACATTTTTCCCTTCGTGAGCGCCGTCACGCGGCGTCTGCGGAACTTCCAACACTTCGGCTTTGTTAGCTTTCCATAATGGTACGTCGAGGGTCCCGGCCCATGTCTCATTCTTTGTCATCTATCAGCCTTGCCGACTCAGATCAGACTTACGTTGATCGAATCGGATTAGAGTCGGCGTCCAGATTTCCGTGAGCCATGGACTTGGGGCATTCCCGCCTCACCAAGCAATTCACCTCTCGACACATCCTGATCCTGAAGAAGCTGAAAATCACTAAGCGCTTAAAAGGCAGCAACATGAAGTTGCTGTTGCGGGACGAAGATGGGACTGAGGAGCAGTCAAGCAGATGCTTCATCCTTTGTTTGCCTACGGAGCTGCTGCTTGAGATAGGCTCCTATCTTCCCATTCTCTCAAAAGCATGTCTGGCTTTGACCTGCAGGCGCTTCCTCGCAGTATATGGCGCAGTCCTACGCTCCGAATCGCTCCGCCTCGGCAAAGACTTTGCCCCGTTGTTCCATCACTATAGGAACGCGTACAGCTTTGTCACTGTCAGATGGCAGTTCCTGAACCTGCTGGAAGACACGAAATGGCGCCTTTGCTCAAAGTGCCTCAAGCTCCATCCATGGAACACGTTCTCCTTCAAGGAGCTCAGACGAAAGGCAGACGTCCGAACTTGCATCCTGGGGGACTTCGCCGGCGTCGTTGACTTGTGTCCATGCAAGAAATTGACGTTCCGAGACAAACTGGACCTGATAGATTACCTAAATGAACGAGAAAGCTTTACAAAAGCTTTGGGTGCGCAGTTTGGAAGCCAGCCCGGTGGTCGCTACTGCTGGCATTCATGTACCGAGCAATACGGAGCGACCGAGGTGAAGATCGACATCTTTCCCGAACTCGACGAGGCAGGAAGCCTTCACATTCGGACAGAGTATCATCTCTCCACCGAACCGAACCTGCTGGGAAAGGAGCAACACATAACGCCGCGATTCGGGTGCGCGCACCGGTCGATGGATCTCTGGCTGTCCAGCGTCTGCCAAACCTTGCATTGTCGCCTCTATGACTCCTTTTGCAAGTCCTGCAAGCGGATATCAGAATGTAGCAGCTGCGAGACGACACTGATGTGCCCTCGAAAGCGGCCTTATCATTCTCCGGAAACAAACAAGGCGACATACTTCTTCTGGACCGAACGGTGTCTTGGCAAGGCAACCGCTCTCCCGGACAAGACTTGGGCCGTTCAGAGAATCCATCCCGCCGAATCTTTCGTCACCCTGGACAACTGTCGCGAGCTCTGTCCGTGGACGATACACGAGCACCCTCCGCTAAGCCGGCCTCCATCTTTGGGATTGGATATCATCGACACCGCACTCGACGATGGAGTCATGGGCCAGCTTTACTCCTCGATCCACATGATCTGAATTGCATGAGAAAGTGACTGGATTGCGATGACCGGTAAGAGATGGGCCATCATCAGGGCCTGCGTTTAGAGAATTGCGCTGAATAATCTAAACTCCTGAACGGGAATCCGGATTCAAACAGCCACGAAGATTTCAACATGCAACGTAGGGAGACAAGCGTTAGCTCGGGAGACATGAAGCCTGCTGGGTCTCATCTCAAATGCAGAAGAGACTGTGTAGTTAGATCACCGCACTCTGAAAGTGATAGAGTGGTGGGGAATTAATAACAATAATTATTGGGAATTGATCAATATGCATAGTTGTACCAAGGACCATAAGATCATTGCAACAGTAGCTGACCAGCTTTGAGGCCTCGATAGCAGCATGTTTAAAACGCTCCTATGCTGTCTATCGTGTCGCCCGGTAAACGATGTTCCGTCAGTGGATTTTTAGGGATTCTTTCAAACTCCTCCGCAGAAATTCTGCGAGATGTCTCAGCCCATACAAAAGACATGACTCTCATGAGTGGGAGAGTCATAGCAATCCAACTGAAAAGATTGGCCCAGGTATCTTTTTCAGTGGAAAATGGGGGAATGATAAAACAAGTTGAACAATAACCGAGGCAGTTCGCCGTGAACTGCAATAAAAGACAAAGATTTAGCAGATGGAAGGCGGAGAATTGGAGTGTAGTGTCAGTCCCACGCAAGGACTACATATGCTAGACATGCAAGCGTGATGCGGGGACGACAGCGGGAGCGGAGCGGACCGGGCGGGCGTGGCCGGAGGCCTGGAGCGCGGTTTCTCCGAGCCGAGGCGGGACACGCCGGCGGAGGACGCGCGGCGATCGATCAGCGCTGTTGAGATAGCGACCGACGCGCATCAGCATTTCCTGTTCATGGTAGAGCTCAGTATCCCGGCAATCCCAGTCGACGTCGAGAGGCGATGAGTTATCCACCGCCTCACAACGGTCAGTATCCTCCGCAGTACCTGCAGCAGCCCCAGCACCATCAACCGCATCCGCAGCCGTCGCAGTACAATGTCAGCCCCAATGCGCCATACCCGCAGTATGGCAAGCCGATGCTCTATCCCCAAGTCCTGATCCCAGCCTATCCGGCCTACGGACAGCAGCATCAGCAGCCGCAGTATCATCACCAGCAACAGCAGCAGCAGCAGCAGCAGCAGCGACCGCTGCCACGGCAATATGTGAGCCCGCCGTCGACGTCGTTCCAGCCGCAGGCCCCTCCGTCGCATTACGTCCACGGGCATCCCTCTCCGACCCCTCAGTATGGCGGACGGGCTGCTACCTCTCCCGCCGTGCCCGTCACCGGCCACGCCCCTTCACCGGCTCTCCCCCCCTCTCCATACTACTCCATCTCCAGTCCGAGCATGCCCAATGCCTACGGCCAGTATCCTGCCGCCGCGCAGGTTTCCTCCCCGACTCGCCCGCAACCTAGACCTGCGACTCAACCACAGCCTGCTTCTTCAGCAGCGTCTCCTGCTTCTGCTCCAGCTCCGCAACAGATCCCCCAGGTGGTTATTCCCGCTCGGCCGCCGGCATCCTCCCCCGAAGTGCCGCAGAAGATGCCCGCAAAGGCGCCCGCAAAGAAGCAACTGCAGAGGCTGCAGAGTCAACCGTCCGTCGAGAAGGAGAGCAAGCCCCCCATTGACTACCAGGTCCTGCTGCTAGCTCTAGCGGATGAGTATTTCAACGCAGCCCACAGCAAGGGAACAATGGTAGCGCTGCAGAGAAGAGAGATGGAGATGGAAGAGTACTACAAACTTGTGGCGACGGGCCTGGGATGCCTGGAGGCTGTGCTGAAGGTTCGCAGCTTCAATTTCAATGGCGACAGAATCTGTTCACTGACGACGCATTAGAACTGGAGACTGCAGCCGCGTACGGAGGCGCTCGTGCGGTTGCGCTATGCACGCATTCTGTTCGAGGAGACAGATAATGATATCGAGGCGGAGACGGCATTGAGTAAAGGGGTATGTCTTTCTCTGGACTATTTCATTCGTTTTCTGAAACTGACTTTCTTCAGATTGATCTCTGTGATCGGGTAAGTACCTCCGTTTTGTCTCCAGCATGAGCATGAAAGCTTATCTGTTGTAGAATCGCATGTTGGATTTGAAATACAGCATGCAGCAGCTCCTGGCGCGGCTGCTGCACAAGTCGAACCCGAAGGCCGCTATGAAGGCGGTCGATGGTATGATACAGGATGTGGAAGCGTAAGTTCAACAAGACTCTCCCGCGGACACGACACTAACGGGTGTAGGTACCGCCATATTGCTTGGGAGTACGCATTCCGCCTTCTCCGGGTGACCCTATCGTTGTCATCCTCTTCTCATCAGGATTTCGTAGCCGCGTTGCATAACCTGCATAGGATCTCCAATCTCGCGAACCGCAACAGGGACAAGGCTGTGTCGGTCATCTCAGCCGTGACAGAGGCGCTTGCCCATCTTCAGCAGTCGACTAGCCCTGACTCCATCGAGCAGGCTCAGCGTGCCCTGGCTATAGCACGGAGCCATCAGCTCGATGATGAGGTCAGGGACATACCGCAGATCAGTACCTTGATCCAGATGGTCGACATCTCCTGCAGCCTGCTTGAATACGATATCAACCAGTCAGCCCAGAAGCTGCAGATAATGCAGACTCTGATGGACCAAAAGATCAACGACCCGCACTGGCGTGATGATGGGTCATTTTCTATTCCGCTCAACGGCAAGTCCGTTGGGCCTTCTTCGGCGGACACCGGAGATATATTGCAGGTGGAGAATGGCACCCTGGTCTTGACCTTGAACTGGTTGCCCCAACATGATCTATACGCGCTGTGCTATTTCCTCAGCTCTGTTACAATGAGTGCTAAGAATTCGCATGATGGCCGTAAAGCTGAGAAGTACCTTGAAGAAGGACTGCGGATGATCAGAGGTGTGTCACTTCACCTTTCTCTCTCTTTCTGAGCTTGTCTGATGAACGTTCCAGGCAGTTTCAAGGCACCGCAAGAAATTGCGGAGTCGCTTGTAACGGCTGGCAAGCGCATTGAATGGCGTAGGATTCTCTACTGCAACATGCTTCTCCAGCGGATCTTCCTTACTGCGTCACGGACCGACTGGGAACAGGCAAGCCAGGCGTTGAAGGAACTGCGACAGGCCGCTAAAGAGCTGGGTGATAACCTTCCCGACACCATCCAATGCTTGATGGAGTACGCCGCTGGCACCATTGCGCAAGGCACGGGTGATCTTACGGGAGCACTCTCCGCCTTCCAATCCCCCATTCTGCGCCTTTCCTCGTCTGCCAGCAAAACGTCGCGGAACGATCCACGCCGTGATACCGCCATCCTTGCGGCCCTCAACACGGTCCTCATACTCCGTGACCCGAAGCACCCAATGCATTCCCAGCTCCCCAGCATCCTGTCTACCGTCGAATCCTTCTGCAAGGGGAGCCCCAACAAGTACATCCAGGCGGCCTACTACCTCGTCTGCGCGACCGTCCAGACGGACTCGACCATCCAGACGAAGCAGTACCTGCAGCAGGCCCTCCAATCCGCCACGGCCATCAGCAACAGCCAGATCACGTGCATGACGCTCACGTTCATGAGCTGGAAGTACTTCCGCGGCGTGGTGGGCGAGCAGTCGGAGAAGAGCGCGCGGGCCGGTCGAGCGATGGCCAAGAGGGCCAACGATCGGCTCTGGGTCAGCGTCACGGATGAGATGCTGGCGGAGACGCTGGAGAGGCAGGGTAAAGGGGAAGAGGCCCGCAGTGTCCGGGAAGAGGGGCGTCGAGTGATGATGGGACTGCCGCCGGCGCTGAAGAAGGCGGAGGTGAACTAACATGATACTGGTTCATAGCGGCGGTCGACGAACGAGCCTCGTCATATGACATTGATAATAATCACTGCGATACAAGCCAGCCCGCTGGTTCTGGGCGAGATTATTTATGATGACCATGCCGTATCTTTTTGTTTTCTTTTGTTTTTCTGTCATTTATTGGCTTTTTATCTTTTCATATATGCGGCGTATGGAGTACGGACGGGCATGACCTCTTTGCTGGATGGGTCTATCTATCTATGTTCGATGGAATGGTAACGGGACGAATCGAATCTTATCTTAATCTTACTGTGAACTTGTTCTTCTTTTCTCTCTTCTTCTTCGGCCATTTTTGTTTTCCAGCGACATACGTACGTGCGAAATTTTGCTATTGCTAGTATGTACTGTATATGGCTCCACAATAGCCGTCTTTATCTGTCTCGGTGGTTATGATAATGGGATACCGCCGTACGAAGTACTTCCTGCCTGGAACTTCCCATAGACGCAAAGAGAGTGAGACTGACTGATCAACCTTGCCTTCATTTTCGTTTCGCTATTTCCGGGATCTACATAACTACCTAACTACTCACTAGCTCAGTGAGGTAGAGAGAATCAATCGGACAGGACGGTTGACGAGATGACAACGTCAACACGGCTCGACTCCCGCATGACAATGACACACACTTGGTCCCTCGCTCGCTCCGTTGGGTTTCTTTTCTTCCTCTCAGTCCCGATTCCACGGATCATAGGTACATACCGTACTGTACATACATGGGAGAAAAACGACGATGATAACAATATCAGCAACCCTGCAACACAACACAACGCAACGCGCCTGACGCCTGGCCTGGACGTTTCATATCGATCGATAAAAATCAAATCCCAGAACCGCGCTCTTCGGACCCTTTCTTTCATTTTTTTCCTCTCCTCTCGTTTCCTCCCTCACTGTAAGACGTAACAGACCTGTTTTTCCTGAGAGTCGTACAGTAAGTAGTATGGTGAAAATCGGGAGGAATTAGAAAGGGGGAAAAAAGCCTGCAGAAAAGGGAAATAACAGAATAGGGGGGAAAAGACGCAGAATACACGCACATAACCCAAGGAATACTGTACGCGGGAGAGATAGATAGAAGAAGAAAAGATCAAAACGCCACGCCATAAAAAGAACACACTCTATACACATACAGATACACACACTTTCTCTCTCTTCGCTTTTCGCTTTCGCTGCGCGGTATTTTACTTCCATTATTACCCAGGTACCTAAGTTAATTAGTAAGTATATCAGATCTTCTAGCCCAATCCGCCCCAAACCCCCCGTATGCGCCTCGCGAGCTGGATGTCCTTCTGCATGATGGTCACCCGCTTCGCGTGCAGCGCGCAGAGGTTCGTGTCCTCGAAGAGGTGGACGAGGAAGGCCTCGGCGGCCTCCTGCAGGGCCTGGATGGCGTGCGACTGCCACCGCAGTTCGGCGCCGACCTCGGCGGGGAGCAGGTCCAGCGCGACCTCGCGCACGAGGCGCGCAAAGGGCAGCTTGCGCAGCAGCAGGTCGTAGGAGCGCTGGTAGCGGCGGATCTCCTTGAGGGCGAGGGTGCCGGGCTTGTAGCGCCGGCGCTTGCCTTGCGGGGTGGGGTCGCCGGCTGTGTTGCTCGCTGTTAGCAATTGGGATGGATTTGTTTTGGAGATGGTTGTTAGTTGCGAAAAGGGAGCGGATGGATACGTACGCTCAACGTCTGATGGTCTTGGTGCTACAGCAGAAGGTCTCTTTGCTGCTTTGGTTACGCCGGCGGCAGACTTGCGACCTTTGGTGGTCGATGGTGAAGCTGTCGCTGCTGCTGCTGCTCTTTGTTGCGCTGGGCTTGCTGAGGATTCCGCATCCTCCGCGGCCGCTGCTCTTGCTCCTTCGCCGCCCGCGCGTCGCGATTCTTGTGTCGTCGTCGTTGTGTCGGCCTTGCGCGGCCGTCCTTTTGGTGGCATGGTGACGGGGGGAGAGAGTGGTGTGGTTGCGCGGAGGGACTGTAGGGTGCGTTTCAACTCCGCGACAAGGTTGGAGGAGAATCAATTGGTTGATCGATTGGACTTTTTCGTTGCTACCGGCGGTAGATAGAGATCAAGAGATGTTCTGGATACGACGCGCGCTGCCCAATTGCTGCGCGACGTTCGAGGGCTGAGCAGGAGATTGGCGCGGTGTTGCAGGCAGCGGGAGGTGTCGCTTGGTGTTTGGATCCCTGTTCCCGTTACCGCGGAGGGGTGACTCCGGAGAGAACGTGCTGTCGCGTGTCTCAGGGACGAGAGCAGGTGGTGTTGGATGGAGAGGCTAGCAGCGCTTTTCGAGCCCTCACCCCTCTCTTTGTCTCTCTCTCTCTGTCCGGCGAGAAGATCCCAGCCTTCGTCTTTAGACGCGTCGAGGCGCGCGGCGGTTCCTGCACGTGATGGCGGAGTCTGCTTACGTCAGCTTCGGGCGGGCGGCCGAGACCCGCGAGATTCGTCATATCCAAAAGAGGCCACCTGGTCTGGCTGCGCTGCTCGTCCCTCTGCGCGCGCTCCCTTTGTGTCTTTTCTGTCTTCCAGCCGTCCTGGAGCCCTACATTGAGTCTCCTTTGTCTGCGCCTGTAGTCGTCCATCCATTTCAACCTCCGGCTGCGGAGGACGCTCACCTCCGACCAACCGCCGCCCATATATCCCAGACACCAGTGTCGATTGACATCGCAACCCCGCATCACAACCGGACGCGATGGCGGCCATCTGGGGAAACGGCGGGCAGCCAGGCCAGTTTCCCCTCGAGCAATGGTTCTATGAGATGCCGCCCTGTACCAGGTGGTGGACGGCTGCAACGGTGATCACCTCCGTCCTTGTCCAGTGTCACGTCCTCACCCCGTTCCAGCTCTTCTATAGCTTCCGCGCGGTCTATGTCAAGTCACAGGTACGTCCTGTCCTTTCCGACTTCTTGCCGATGGGGACGCATACTGACTGCTGGCAGTACTGGCGCCTGTTAACCACATTCCTCTATTTCGGCCCCCTCAATCTCGATTTACTCTTCCACGTCTTCTTCCTCCAGCGCTATTCGCGCCTCCTCGAAGAATCATCCGGCCGCTCCCCGGCCGACTTCTCGTGGCTCCTCGTCTACGCCATGACCTCCCTCCTGATCCTCTCGCCATTCCTCTCGCTTCCTTTCCTCGGCACCGCCCTGTCCTCTAGCCTGGTGTACATCTGGAGCCGGCGCAACCCCGAGACCCGCCTCAGCTTTCTCGGCCTGCTGGTCTTTACTGCGCCGTACCTGCCTTGGGTGCTGATGGCCTTCAGCCTCGTCGTCCATGGCATCGTGCCCAAGGATGAGATCTGCGGCGTGGTGGTGGGCCACATCTGGTATTTCTTCAACGACGTCTACCCGTCTCTCCATGGCGGGCACCGGCCGCTGGATCCTCCGATGTGGTGGAGGAGGCTGTTTGAAGGGAGACCGCGTATCGAACGGGACGAGGAGCCCAATACGCAAGCAGCGAACGTCAATCACGATTTTGCTGCCGCTGCGGCGCCGGAGGTACGATGACTTGGCTGCAGTCGATGAATATCGGGCCATACATTCCGTCTAGAAGTGCAGAAAGCGATCAGAGTAGTGAAGGAACTCGAGATATTGCTGGCACTTGACCATCTAAGTTGCGCTGATTCCGGTATAGAGGACATGCCGGGCTGGTCGAGGCTTTGGACACCCCTGGAAGGGTGCAGCGACCCAAGCTAGGATATCATACGGTGGACCGTTTCTTTGGGATCTCCCATTACTTGCTGTGTGGTCACATGCCCTCAATTGCTCCGTCGCGGACGCAGAGGCGGGAAGACCAGGGGCACCCTTGCGTCAGACCAAAGATACCCTCACAGACGACCCGGGGGTGTCTAACATTAATTATTCCGAGCGGGAAGCGGTAGAGGTACGGACAGGGATATTTACTCCCGGTATCTCGACATTGGATCACCTGGTGTTTACATACATGGATGTGGTGACACAGGCGGACAGATAGTAATCAACTTGGAAGGATGGCGTTTTAATTTTTTTTCCTTCTCTTCTCTCCACTTCGCTCAATTGGTTTAATGTCACCTTTTTTTCCATTTACTTTGAGGGAGTTGGTTGGGTACCTGGCATGGAACTAATCGGGGAATTTACGTATACCAAGGTCGCGGGAGTCGAGGAGTCCGGTCTGGGATCTGATGGGGAACATACCATGTAGGGTTTCCTTTTCTCTCTTCTTGGTCTTCACTTTCTTCAGTCGGTTACTTTTAAACAAACTTCATCTTTGTATTGTGTTATATTGTATTGTGCTGTATGTATTTATTTATGTAGTGTGCTTAATGCATGTGATATCAGATCCTGCTGTTAACAACTGAAGTTCTCGAAGACTTGATCTATCTGCTCTCAATGTACTGATCTGATCATCTATCTTGTAGCCCCTCTCAGGATCCCCCATCCACATAGTCATTATTGGCTTCATGCAGTAAGATTGTGTGGATGTCTTCAGGTGTATATATGTCAAATTTGGTCCGGTCTGTCTCCAGACGACTTAAATTCTCTCTCTCTCGAAATGTTTCACAGTCCTATTACTGATTCAATCTCAATATCAATGGAAATCACATGTTAAGCAATTCCACAGCGGCAGAGATCCCAGTGTATGAGGGTTCTAGGTTCTAGCCGAGTGAGTTGGTGAGTTCCACTTTCACTTTCACTTGTCTCCCGAATTTTATTTTTTTTATTTTTATTTTTGCTATATAATTAGGAAATAATCAGACGAAGTTAACCAATGCCTGCCTCATCGTAGCTAGAGGCGTTCTGAGGTGCACATGTTCCGAAGTCCAGTGCTCCGTACAGGAGACAATTTGTCTATCACTACACTATTTTCTAGTTCAGCCGACCATATTAATTCAGGCAGCACGGATTGGAAATCATCTTTGGATCCAATGGCGAATCACAAAAAAAAAAAAATGAGCGATGTTGGCCACAACAAATCTGTTGGATGAACTGCGCTACGCTGTTATATATGCACATCGTCTACATATTTACTCGGCTCAAGGTCCAGACCCGGCCGTCAGTGCAACATATCTCTGAGAGACATGATCTCCCCCCAATCACATTCTTTTACCCGTCTCCTTGTGTGTCGCCATTCAATGATGCCTACAGTGCTACAAGGTACATCTACTGGCCGTTTGTCGCTCGACCTAGTTCACAAAGGGATCTAGATCAATCAGTCCATCAGCAATCCCCTTGCGCGATCCAGAAGCCACCATACAGGATACCGGTATGGCGAAATACATTTCGGCAAAAAGGTACCTGTCACTGTCTTCGTCGAGAGCTAAGCAGTTTGTGCATTTGACAGATTCATAGTACTCAGGATAGAAGCCACCACATTCCCAGTCGAGAAGCCCTGTGATGCGGCATTGCCCATCCTCGGTCAGCTCCGCAGCGATATTATCTGGCCTCAGATCACCATGGGTGAAAACGCACCGAGAGGAGCATGAAGGGGAGAACTGGCGAAGGAATTTAATGAAGATTTCACTTCCGAAACGGGGATTCGAGAACAGGAATTTCTCAAACCCCTCAGTGTCCATGATCGGTTCCGTGCTTTGTCGAACATGCCGTCGCAGATCTTTACAGCCTTCTCCGGCTACACCTCCAAGTGGCATCCCCTCAGGGCGACGAAGAGATCTGAGATTAGCCAGTATGCCATCCAGCTGTCCTCGGACAGACGCTTTCTGCGCGTGGTCCAGCACCGGCCAGACTTTCTCGAGCGTTGTCGCGGGAATGTACGTCATGAAAATCAGGAAGACTCCTTTCATGCGCACAACGCCCAAGGGCCTTGGGGCCGGGACGTCTGGCTTGTACTTTTCAAGCTACTGTAAAGTTGTGTATTCGGTAAAGTCCTTTATGCACCGTACAGCTTTAACAACTGTATTCGAATCGCACTTGAAGACCATCTTATTGAGGGGAAATGGACTCTTCCAGAGGATCTCACTGCTCTGCATCATAACTCTCAGCAGACATTCTGAGAGGCTCGACTCTGAAGATACACCGTTTGGAGCACAGTCCGCAAGGAGTTTCTTCACTTGTTCTGACAAGGGGAAAAGGATCGTGGCGGTGTCGGATGAGCTCAAGAGTGAGCGGATGTCATCCTCCGCCGCCGCGGATCTTTTCTTGGGAGGGGAAGTCATAGCCGTGTCCGACGCTGAAAGAAAAGAATTAGCAGGTCAGCGTAGACGTCCTGAACTACTTCAAACGGAGCGTCCTACCAGGGGCTCCTTCAGCGGCAGTACGCATCCCGGCAGGTCGAACCGAGTAGTCCAGGGGAAATTTTGAAGTCAGGTCAACCTCCGGATCCCCCATAATGGCCTTCTCCAGCTTCTTCAATGTATGAATGTTGAATTTTGCCTTGGACTTCGGCTGCCGATCATCCTTCCGGAGCCCCTTCTCCTCATACTCTTCAAGGGATCTCTTCTTGACCATCGTCTGCATACCAACAAGAACCGGTTGTGTCTTCAGAAATATGTCAGGTACTAGACCGAAGGAGGGATTGATGGGTCTACCGACATGGCAATGCAGTATCAATCAAGGAACGACCAGGAAATGCAGTGGAACAGTCTGCTGTAGCTTGAAACATTACATGAATGGATTAAATGGTACCATGTGGTATATCCAACTTAGGTAAAGTCACCATCAAGGGGGACATGGCTGATTCTGCCACAACAGACCGTCTGCCTAATACGGCATCCAAGCAAGAACCTCGACCTGTGCTGATTACTGCTAAGAGATTCCTTATTTTGCTTCTGCGATGACGGGCGCAGCTAATTCCGAGTCAAATACCGGAGATGGATTTAGCGATCAACTAGCATTTGAGGAAGCTTTATGTATTCTCCCTACGCCCGCTACCATATTAAGGTTGTAGCAGGCAATGGGATTCTTTGTTGCTATTCTACCAACCAAGGAGACAACAAGGCCAGCCTTGAACGGAATGAAGGAATATAATTGAGTCCCAGCATAGAACGATGCGAAGCAGGGCCAGCCCCTCACAACTACTATTGTTGACCAAAAATACCGCTCGACTACAAAAAGAGGCCAAGGCCACTAGTTGTAGTGGGATACTGGTATTTTGGCTGTCTGACAACTATAACAGAATTCGCCATCCAAATCACACGTGTCACTGAATCATGCTGATTCGGGGAACTTAAGAAGCATACTCCTGACTCCATGCTCAGGTCAATTCGTCCCATGGATCATCCTCATACCGGCCCTGGCGTACCCGCCGAACCACGCATCGCCAGAGTAGTGGTACTGGAGGTTTGGTCTGCTGGACGCCTCGGAACGAGTAGTCGTCGAATCCAATCATTATAGCCACCCGTTTCCACTCGGCGAACGTGCGAGAGCCATACTTCCATGGCAACGCCGCAGTTGCTGGAGTTGCGCCCGAAGCTCACGGCTCTCAGCATCGCGAGGGTCTTCTTCACGCTCAATGTGCTCCTAGAGCGGCGTGCGATATCTGGTCGTCCAACCAACACAAAGAATATCCACAACCTCCTTGCATGTGTACTTTTACGTTCTCATCGGTGATGCCGTCCTCGTCTTCTTTTCTAAGATTCATGTCACTGCAAGAGCACGGGGCACAGTACTCTGATGTAAGATTGATAGGATCCGGCCCGGATCCGATAGATGGGCGCCGCCGCCGTCCCGTAACGGACAGAGATTTGGGAACAGACACCTACTTTCCACTAGTAGAGCACTTTCCTGCCGGACATTGATCACTGTTCCCTGAAAGCCCGGGCTTCGGGAGCGACAATGTCTGGGACATCATCCTCGCCAGACTGGGCGCTTTCATGCACACCTTGAATCTCATCCATTTGCATCCGATCATCCAAAGGGTTAGGACTGGAGAATTTCTTGACGGTGTCAGCACTGATATTCCAACAATTCCGGCAGGTGGCACCGGCGGTTAAACATCATAATGTCGTGATGCACGTTACTAAATGCATCCCAGGCTTTCCGAGGGTCACTGTCCCGCTTAGATCGGAGTAGGACCGAAATCCAGGCTCCATATACATCCCCGATGCATATTGTACGGGATTAACTCCATTCTCAGTGTCGACCTGGTGGGCTTCGTTGGGATCGCGGATTTTCTCGTTAAGCTGTATGAAGAAGTGGGCTGCCTCATCATTTTTTTGGATTGTCAGACAGAAACAGGCACCACTCAGAATCGGGGTCGCAGCTGGACAAGATCGAAATGCGCACATGAAAAGGCCGCGCAGCGGAATGGGAGAGGGCAGAAGGACATGGCAGCCATAATGATATATTGGCCGCCATCGAATGCCTTATTCACAGACTGCCACCATAAAGATCACTCTCACGGGAGTTTACAATGGTTCCTTCTGATTCTGCTGATGATATTGATTATCTCTCGGGATGGCTGTGAGGCGGGTCTACCGGCCTAGGTCAACAAACATCTGCCACATTGAGTCACAACTGATATGCCTGGTGTCCGTCCGTAGCGATCCATTCCCCCTCCATTGCTACCACTCGGCACGCTCCCAAACCCATACGGAAACTGGTTCCATCCGACCAGCACCTCTCCGTCACCTGCACAAGGTCAACCCATTGAAAGTACCACATACATGACCCGTCTGGCTCCTGCTTCCCACCACAGGGGAAAGGGACCTTCTCCGTGTCAGATCCGGCTCGAAGCCTGTGGCTACGGATCCAATGGCCGCTCACTGCGACTGCTCACATCCCTCTGTGTCTGCGGTGAACCGTTCAAACAACGCGCGACACTGGCGATGGCATGTAAGTGAGAAAGAAGGCACCGCGGCGGCTCACGCAGTACGGAGGCGTGGGTTTTAAACTGTTTGCGATTTCCTTTAAATTACACTGGTCATATTACAGTAATTCGCCCCGTCACCTGGCTGTATTCTAACCCTTTTAGGTCTAGGCCTGAAGCCCTGGAGAGTGCTGACCCTTCCACATCATACCATTCAATCATTTTCCCAACATGGTGCTCAATCTGTTTAAATTATTGCTCAATATGCTCCTGTGATAGCTCATTTCAGGCTTTAACTGAAGCTTCTTTGGCAGTCTTTTTAAAAAATCTTATGGGATCCATGGGCAGACTCAGGTTGCCCAGGTGATCAGGTAACTCCATCATCACGTGATCAAGCTGTATGACTGATACAGCCAAGCCATGCCAAGCTCTAGTCCCCACCCGCAGATAATGAGAACCCACGCCTGAGTACAGAGTACTGTACTACTGTGTAGGCCGAATCGCGATCTTGCACTCTTCTAGTTATCGTATTGTCAATTCGTCATTATTGACTTTATCTCATCACCAATAATAGAGTCTCAAACTCTCTCCCTCTCCATTCTCAAGCCGCTCTGGGCTGTGGTTGATTGATAACTTGGTAGTAAGTTTGATCAAGTCGATAAAGAGTGCAGGAGGTAAATAATTCAATAACAATAATAATGACCATAAATAAACCGTCCAGCCAAATCAAAATGTCTGAAACCGAGACCGAGACTGCAACTAAGACCCGAGGACGCAGTCTGGTTCATGATCCATAATTCATGCCATGCCATGCCATGTATGCACGGCCTCCATGCGACGCAATGTGATATGATGTGTATGGATACATGTATGGAGCAAGGGAGAGAGGGGGGCTTCTTTGCGTCACCAGCTGAATCCGATAAACAATAGACAATAAATGTGATAGAGTATCAAATAAAATAGATGAATTAGGTACAATTAGCAAAGTAGGTGGGCAAGTAGGTACCGTGCCTAGGTTAATTAAGGGTGAAGTTGTGGCGTGCCCAGAAGCATCATAATAAATTTAATCAATGCATTGGACACGCAGAATGGAGCAAGTCTCTCAAACTCAAACTTCCAAAGAAAAGAGAGAGGGATTTTTGGCAGTTGGTACTGTGTGTATGGAGTATGGGGTACCTGCATAGGCGGAACCGCGATCTTCCAGTTATGTTTATCGTCATCGACTCATCCCGTGTTATGATTGCATGGAATGTCGTGATCATCGATTATCAGCGAACCAATCAGCGATTCAGCGATTCAACTGGTCCAATAAAAATAATACCTGTAATAATTGGCCGGGAATAAAACCTTTTTCTGGAAAACTTTTCTGTTCTCTTCGAGGGGTGAACAACCTTCCTTAGCTGCTGCTACGTGCGCAGCATTCTTTTCTCCCGCTGCGGGTGCAGAGCACTACTACGATTGCCAGGGGCTTCGAGATTCGATCGGTTGGGGCTCTGGGACCCTGGCAAGTTGGCGGTCAGAGGGCGCTGCAGTCGATTAGTCGAGTCGAACGGTAACCTTCCGACATGGTGGGAGATTATCCTTCTGAACCAAGGCGGAAAACGACATGGGCGGTCGAACCGTCGAAGTCAACGACGACAGGTTCGAATCGAGACGATCGGACTCGGGGAAGCGGAGGCTAACTTTGTTTTGCGCCGTCCTGGGTATGGAGTACGAAGAACTACGTATGCTCTGGATCGCTCGCTCAAGAGTCAAGCACGAGGGAAACCACCACATCCACGGATCGTCGACTCTGATAAATAAGCTGAGGACCACTAGCTAGTAATGATAAACTATTAGATTTGACGGGGTGATAGAACAGCGAAGCCAAGAGATGGGTTCCCTGTTCTGAGTAAGAGGTCTTGACTGAAGTTTCAGACGAGATGTGCGCAGGTACACTGCTAACGGGCAAAGGCTTAGCGGCGATGCATGGGTGTCCGCGCGTCCTCCTGTGTTGGGACAACGCTCACTCGCGGAAACTTCCAGGTCCGTCAACAGTGGGACCTGCTGGGGAGCGGGCGAAGCAGCAGCGCCCGCGGCGGTCCCGTCTGTCGACTTGTCTGAGCCAGAACCCAGACTCGAGTGAACATCACAGTGGGGATCCTCGCGTGCGTGTTCCCGGTGCGGCTCAGACCAGAGAACGCATGGCTGGCAGCCAATGGCGTTCTGGCAGAGGAGATTGGACTGCGTAACGTGCGCGGTACGCTCCAGCAAACACCGCGGGTGAGAGACCTGCAGAGTGAGCAGTTCCCGAAGGTGAGAGATATATCAAGGTGTCTCGAGCGCCAACGGCGGCTTGCCGACGGCTCACCCAACGGGGAAGCAGCTAGCTCCTCCTAGCGGCATAGTCTATCGACGTCTCCTGCGTGTCGGGTCATGGCATCGGCGTTTTGGACCAAATAGGGACAACACCCCTGGTCGTGTAACGGTGTGTCAGGTCTACCGTTCGAGGACTGCTGCCGTCGTGAAGTTATTTTATTTGTTATTATTAACTAGGTTGTTATCAAGCGACCTGCATCCTTCGTCCTCGTAAACCTGCCTGCAACAGGATGTCGCCGGGGTCTGCCAGGAGCAGATGCCGCGAGACATGCAGAGGAAGATGCCGACTGGCGGTGCGATCTGAGAGCAGCTCTGGATGGAATAGCACTGAGATCTGTGAGCCTCGGTTCGAGTGGTTGGGTTTCTGGTTGTCTATCTGTCGAGGGATCGTCGACCAGCGTGGTGCTGCGACTGGCCCAGACGAGTCACGAACACCAACAGAGGGCGGTCGAGGGATGGACGCCAAGCTGCGACAAGCTACTGGGCCTTCACACCTGCGCAGTTGATAGTCTCAGTCCAGCAGACGCTTCCTCTGCAGCTGCTGCACCCTGCAGGGCCTGTACGTCAGGACGCTGCTGCGCCTCCAGGACCGTTTCCAGCAGAGACAAAGACGGTAGATGGATCTGACGTCCTCCACGCGCCCCCACCGCCTTTCCTCCCATGGCGCGTGTCGCCTGCCTGGTGACGGACCGGCAGGCGTGACGGTCCCTGCGCGCCTCGGCGGCCAAGTCCGCGCCAACGTCGCCCGCCCCCCAGCCGCCCGCTCGGCCGGCCGCAGCCAACCAGCGCGCGCCTAGCCCCAGCGCCCACGCAACCCCCCAGGCGCGCCTTGCCCCTGCTCCCGCCCGGACAGAGGCGCAGCCCGCTCTAGCGCCTGCTTCCCCGAACACGCTCCTCCTTCCCGCACCCATGGTTCCGTCGTCGCTCCTGACGCCAGCCCGTTGCCGCTCCTGGCGATGCCACTGCCCTGCTCACACTCGCTCCTGCCCTCCTGCGCTCGTTTGCGATTCGACCTCGTCGCTCCTTAAAGTTATCGTGCAAATCGTCCCGCCGTGTCTGTCCCTCCCTTTTCTTTTCCTTTCCTTTCCCTTTCCCCTCACGTGGTGCTCGCCCGTCGTCGCGCCCTCCAAAGCAATAATACGCAGAGTACCACGCCTCCCTCCCCGTACCGCCGTGGGCGCTCTCCCTCCCTCTCTCCTTCTCCCCTCCTCTGCGCTCCCGTCACCCAAGTCTCGTTCCTTCTGCAGTGTCGCGGCGCTCGGGTTGCGGTCTGGTTTCTTTCTCATGCCTCAGGGCCTTTGTTGTGGACGTTGTTGAAGCCCAGCCCCCGGGCTCCAGCACCCTCGACCCCGATCGAAACCCTCCCACTCTCCGCATTCCCTCCCTCTCCCTCCCTCCCTCCTCTCCTTCTCTCTGTACGATACGATCTGGACACGAAGCTACGACATAGATCTCCTTTGTTTCTTGTTTTGCGCAGTCTGATATCCGTTGTGTGACCTCCGCGGTGGTCGCCCAGCTCGCTCACCATGCGGCGCGGCGCCCTGGTCTTTATCCTCATCAATCTCGTTATCATATCGCTGCTTGTGAGGAGCGTCTTTACTCTCCTGACACTCCTGGTGGAGGATGCCTCGGCGGACGCCATCCACCGTTCGGACATCCCGTCGCCCAACTCGAGCCTGATCGAGCAGCGACCCCAGATCATCCCCAAGATCATTCACCAGACGTACAAGAACGAGACGATCCCGGAGCATTGGAGGGAGGCCCAGCAAAGCTGTATCGACCTGCATCCGGACTATGAATACAAGGTAGGCCGTGGAGACGGTGGGCTTGGTGCGACTGGCTTTCCGCAGACGTGGCTGACAAAGACTCATATCTCCAGCTCTGGACGAACGAAAAAGCGCGGGAATTCATTGCCAAGGAATACCCCTGGTTCCTGGAGACTTACGACGGCTACCAATTCCCCATTCAGCGTGCGGACTCGATTCGTTATTTCGTTCTAGCACACTACGGCGGGACGTACATTGATCTGGACGATGTATGCAGACACCCATGATGTCCCTGTTCCTGTGGGGAAAAAAATTAACCTGGATCTAACCCCGGATGATAGGGCTGCAACCGCCGCCTTGATCCCCTCCTCGCGTATCCCGCCTGGGTTCGTCGGACCGCTCCGACGGGTATCTCCAACGATGCGATGGGTGCCGTGCCACAGCATCCGTTCTTCCTCCGTGTGATCGAGTCGCTGCAGTCGTATGACAGGAGCTGGCTTCTGCCATACATCACCGTTATGTACTCGACTGGCCCCCTCTTCCTGTCTGTGATCTGGAAAGAGTACATGCGCGACAAGCCAAGCGAGGCGGCGCGCGTTCGCATCCTCATGCAGGATGAGTACAACCGATTCTCCTGGAGCTTCTTCACGCACCACAGGGGCAACAGCTGGCATGGAAAGGATGCCAAGCTGATCTTCTGGGTAAGCCTTTGCATCCCCTAGACGTCTTTTACGGGCTTAGCTTTGACTGACAATCGAACTAGATGGGAGGGCACTGGCTGTTCCTCACGGTCCTTGGCTTTATCCTTGCCGGTGTTGTTGGTTTCTGCCTGTGGTGGGCCTACGGCCGCCTTCTCATGCTGTTGGCCCAGTACCGCTACCGGTACACTAGAATCCCGACTATTGTTTCGCCGTCCGGCTCGCCGCTGTCCCCGAACAGGGGTGCGCTGCGGATCATGCCTGCGTTTCTGCGTCGCATGAGCTCGTCGAAAAAAGTGGACGAAGAGACCGGTGTTTCCGAGACCTACTATGAGCTGAACCGCCGGCGGGACTGACTATTCGCGAGTCGTTGCCTTGATCGCCTCTCTCCTTAGCGTGTTTTGTGTCTCTCGAAACGGCCACTACTGCTATGATGCATCTCGGCCCGGCGCTTGATGGGATTGCCTGCGGTTCTATCTATTTAATCTACACTTATCTGCTCTGTTTGGCGTGTGAGAGGAAAAAAAAAAGTTCCGGAGCATGTATCTGATCTCGACCTGACCTCGACTTCTATATCTGTGGATGAGCCAGCGAACTGTATTTGCGTTGTACATTTTGGGCGGCATGATCTTTTGATATGTGTGCGAGGGTGATCCGCTGGCAGCGGACCTGCATCGTGATCCGGCTCTGGCTCGATCTGGGTTGATCTCTTTTGTTGTAATATTTCTTCTCTTCTTTGTGTCTATTTTGGCCGTATCGTGTTTAACAGTCATAGACTTACTTTCGTGTGGATCGCTTGCAGCCTGTCTGGATACACATGCCTGGGTTCGGGTGACTGGGATATTACAATTATATATAATCTTGGAAAATCATAATTTGCTACGGCAGCTGTTATCCGTGAATCCTTTTTTGGTGCCTTAACTTGGGCTGTTGTTGGCCTTGGGCATCGATCAGCGTGCGCAGTGAACGTCTCCAGCGAAAGTCGACATCTCACGCGGAACTTGTCAAGTACCCGTGATAGGACGATAGCTGCATGTAGACTCGCTGGAGTCGACAGGTCATCGTTTTGACCGCATGATGCCGCCTGTTGGGCCGGTTGACTGGCGTTGACTGGTGTTGACTTTCCAGCTGGCAGTCTCAGCTCAGCTCCTGCGTGACTGTGACGTGTCGAAGACTTGAAGTCGAACACTCGAATCAAAGGCTTAGGTTAGGCTAAGCTCACGGCCGCGTTTCGTACCTGAGCTCAACCATCCAATCAGCAGCCCCTCTGGGAGGCTCAAGCAAAAAGGAAAATGCTGCACTAGGAGGCTAGCGCGGTGTTAAGTCAGTTAACAGCTGAACAAGCTTTTTCTCAGGCGCTTGGCCGGCGCGTTTCAGACCGATCGACCCTACCGGACAGAACATGAACATCCCAATTATATTTATCCCAATCGCGGCCAAGATATGCGTTGCCTTTGAGGTGATCTACGACATACGGAGTACATACAGATACAGGAGTATCGTCGCACAGTCACAGATCACACAGGGGCTCAGTCGCGAGTCCACGTCCAGCTCAAGTACAGTTCAGTCTGTGACTCAAATTTTTTTTATTTGTTAGGTACTGTATGTACATGCATAATTGGTTTGTTCGGTAGGTTCGGTTGCGTTGCGTTGCGCTGTGTTGTTTTGGGTTTGGGGTTTCCTTTGTCTTTGTTCTAGCAGTCTGCAGGGCAGCATGCAGGGGGGTTTTGCCAATAATAATGATTTGGACGGGAAGATCCACCGTACCGTCCATGTGGTCCATGTGTGGGGAAGCAACAATGAAACCATGGACGACAATGATCGATTGATGAACCAGTTGTCGGTTTGGAATCGTCCGATTGCTAATCAGTCACTGACAGTCAGACCATAATATAATAATGCCTTTTTTTCGGGTCTGTTTCATTCCTCCAACTGCCTTTTTGGGGAATTTGCCTGTGGCTGCAGATGGAGACGGGTCCTGCCCCTCAGTGCCCTGTGCCCCTTCTTGGTATGCTTCCTGTAGGGCTGGATGGGTGTACATACCCCCTACCGACCTCCTAGGTATCTCGGTAGGTCCTTAATGTATCATGAGGGAGGGTCCTACCGATATGATGGATGTGCCGATGTGCAGTACTCCGTGCTAGTGCGTATGCCGGCTGATTCCTACCTCTACCTCCTGAGTTCCCAGTCGTGGCTTGTGCTGTGTCGATATAAGGAAGAGGTCTCTTGCTTCGTTCTTCGTTCTTCTGTCCTTGGTTTTCCTTTCTACCATCGTTTCGCTTGTGCATCTGCAACTGCAATTCGCTCTTCAGCGATATCCTAAACTGTGAACTTCACTTCTGTGACTGTCATTGATTTTTGAGGACTATTTACTTATCTATTATTCAATTTGATTTCGAAGTCCTGGGTTGATTCATACATACATACATTCCTCATAGTACGAATCTCTCTGTCCGTCGAAGATATCTATCTAGAGGACACTCGACCGTCCATCCCTTGCTATCAAGTCTCACGAAACAAATCATATCAAATCAGAAGAACAGATCCAAACATCAGCCATGCGCACAACCAACCTCTCCAGCATCTTGCTCCTCCTCACCTCCTCTAGCGCCATCGCGGGACCCATCTCCCTCCACCCCCGCGACAACAACGACACGACCATCACCGCGGCCCAAATCCAAGCCATCGCGCCCACCTGCAACACATGCGACAACGCCCCCGCCGACGCGAAAGGCGAGTGCAGCACCGCGGAGCAGGCGGCGCCCTTCATATCCAAGTCGTTCGAGACCTACAAGGTCACGTCGCGCGCGGAGCAGGCGGCGCTCGTGTCGCTGATGGCGTTCGAGACGGCGGACTTCAAGTACAATAAGAACCATTTCCCGGGGATCCCGGGGCAGGGGAGTACGTATTAACCTATCTCTCTCTCTTTCACCCTTTTAATAGCTCGTTTTTACTTTCCTACCCCGTAGGAGTATCTGTGACTAACTCGTATGTTTGTGTGTGTGTGTGTAGCAAGAAACATGCAATCCCCCACCTTCAACATCCAATACGCAGCCTCCATCCCCGCCCTCGCCTCCAAACTCTCCGCCATCAATGCGAATCAAGACCCCGCCGCGGTGCTCGACCTCCTCCTCGCCGACGAGACCTACGACTTCGGCTCCGCCGCGTGGTTCCTCACCACGCAGTGCCAGCCCGACGTGCGCAGCGCGCTGCAGTCTGGCTCCGAGGACGGGTGGGAGAGGTATATCACGCAGTGCGTGGGCACGACGGTGACGGATGAGCGGAGGGAGTATTGGAACAGGGCGGTGCAGGTGTTGGGTGTTAGTTCCGGGTCTGGGTCGGAGTCTTCGGGGTCGGGGGTTAGTGTTGGGGTGGGAGTCGGGGTGGGTGGTGGTAGTGGTACTGCTAAGCGATGCTAGCTAGGGGTGAGGGTTTGAGAGTGAGAGTGAGTGTGAGTGTGTGAGGATGGAGATGAAGTTACGGTGACATGTTGATTGGAGACTCTGAAGGGGAAGGCGAGAGGTGGTTTTAACTGGGGTTGAGACCAGGGGCTGGCTTCCCCAGGTTTCCATGCACTTATGTAAATAATAGCATGATCGAACATAAAAAGTGATTTTTCTTCTCCCGGATACAGTCTGGTGCAGATGCAGATTCCGATCCTGCTCCTGATCCTGGACAGGAGTTATTAGGTTATAAGTACAGTACAGTAGAAGTCCCAGAAGAGCTGTAAGCGAGTAATTAAGCAAGGAACTAAGTAGCTAAGTAAGCAGTATATAGTACGGCAGAAGCCTTGGGGGAAACAAAAAAAGAAAAAAAAAAGCTAGGTGGAGTACAGTAGGTAGAACATTCAACATGTTACAGGATTAGGGTTTGAGTTTGAGTTTAAAAAAGTCAATTCAAATCAAATCAATCACAGACTTTACTTGATAGGTTTTTGTTTTTGTCCACTGAATTGAATCTACTACACAAGAAAGAAAGAAAACTTGTACTACCACCTACCCAATCAATGCAATACTGAGAAAGAAAGAAAAAGAAGAAGGAAAAAAACAAACAACCTTAAAATTGAAACTGGAGAGAGAGAGAGGGGGGGGGGGGAAGGGGAGAGAGGTGCAGATTACTTATTGTAATATATCGTATGTATGGGTCCATGCATCCATACAGTACATACGTAAGCTGTCAGTTCATCACAGCACAGCACAGCAGTGTGACTGGCAAATGAGCAATAAGCACTGGGGGCTGGTCTGCAGCAGTGAAATGATTCCGCTGTTACCCTCTTCTCCATCATGTAGTATTGTATAATGTAGTATGGTGCAGTACACTGTACACTATACCATGCATGTGCAGGACGACTTTTCTACATATAGTGCTGTATGTACTGTACTCCGTAGAAGGTATGCACATGGGTAGGTTAGGTAGGTACCTAGGTAGATAATAGTCCAATTCTGCTGGGAGTAATTAGGTAATTGATCGTTTATTGATTGATGATTAACCCCAGTTCTCTTTAGTTCCGAACAGGGCGGGACAGGCCTTCCGAGAACAGAATGGTATTTATTTACCTGAGGTATCTAGATGTCTTTGCTCTTTGCTCATTGCAAGTAGGATAAAGATCAAACGCTCAGCTCGTATCTCATCATCAACACCAGAGAAATGCAGAGGAAAAGCTCTATGGATTTAGACTCATCCCGACTCCATCTACGTACCATCACCCCGCATGAAACCGGTATCAGCAGACGTAGCAAACTACCTACTTAGGCACCGTACCTGGGCCGATGGATAGACAGCCAGCTGACAGCCAGCTACAGCACCCCCTTCGTGCTGACCACATCCCCCGCGCCGACCTCGCCGGCCACGCGCCTCGTGCACGCCGTGCGCAGCGCGACGGCCAGCGCCTTGAACGCGCTCTCGGCGCGGTGGTGGTCGTTCTCGCCGTACGTGCAGCCCACGTGCAGCGTGACGCCCGCCGCCTGCGCGAAGCTCTCCAGCCCGTGCGTGATCATCTCGGTGCTAAGCGCGCCGATGCGCTCGCGCCTGAAGCCCAGATTGATGACGGCGTAGGGGCGGTTGGAGAGGTCGACGACGGCCCACGAGAGCGCCTCGTCCAGCGGGGCGTCGCCGCGGCCGAAGCGGGCCAGGGAGGTGCGTGGTCCCAGGGCCCTGGTGAAGGCGGTGCCGAGGGCGAGGAAGGTGTCTTCGGTGGTGTGGTGGTCGTCGACTGCGTTGCTGTCAGCACTTCTCTTTCTTGAGGGTTTCTTGGGGGGCGAAGAGAGAGAGAGAGAGAGAGAGAAGGGAAGAGAGGGGGATACGTACTGTACAGATCACCCTTGGCTCTGATCGCCAAGCTCCACCCCGCGTGCTTGGCCAGCGCGTGCAGCATGTGGTCCAGGAACCCGATCCCCGTGCTGATCGTGATCTGCTGCGTGGGCGTGAACTGCGTCGCGTGCGCCGCCTCCGGAGGAGGCACGATGCCGCGCTTCGCGGCCTCGGCGGCCTCGGGGTCTTCTGGCGGAGGGAAGTGCGCGCATTCCTCGTAGGGTGGGAGCACGCCGCCGTCGAGGGACAGCGAGACCTGGATCTTGGTCTCGTTCGTGATGCGGGAGATGGAGGCGGTGCGGCGGGGGAGGGCGGAGGACATGGTGAGTCGTGAGGAGGACGTAGGGAGGAGGGAGGGAGGGAGGGAGGGAGGGAGGGATTAGTTCAATTGCAGGTCTTGCTCGTCTGATCGATTGTTCCTGCGGGGTAGATCAACCGGTGGTATAATAAAATATGATATTATGCTATTGACAGGGACAAGGGAGCAGACCGCGCGGGGTGCCAATCCCCGGAGATCTTTTTCGCGCTTCTCTGTTACCGCATCGGGTGCCCCGCGTCCGGGGAGAAAGAGTTGATCCGGCCCGGCGGACGCGGCGGGCGCTTGACCCGAAGAGGCCGCGGATTATTACCTGTCCGAGTCCCGTATCAAGCAGGGCGACCGCGGAGGTCTCGAGCGGCGTCAGCACCGGAGGATTTTGCAAATCTCCTGGCAGGTCCAGACTTTTTTTGCCCGACCCCTCCGCATCGTGTTCGGGGATCGCAGCATCTGAAGGAATTACCGATCCATCCGTCTCAGCCTGTTTTTCATACTGTCCCGCAGATTCCGTCGTGCACTGCTCCGGTCTCGCCGTTGGACCCCGCCTCTCCGGATCGGCGCTGAATGCAGGTTACTTGGCGCCGTTGGAATTGAGGAATCGACAGTCATCGGAACAATTGCAACCGAACTTGTCCGTGCGAGAATCGTGTCAAACTCGGGCTTGCAATTAGGAACGTGAAGACGGCGTTGTGGACATGCCTCCACCATCGAACCAGAGAGCGGACATCGAGCCGCCCGAGCAGGTGACGAAGGAGGCAATCAAGGGGTTTGCTACAGGAGCGCTACGTGTATGTCCAATTGGATCCGTGATCGGTCCACGACCTGCTCCGGTTTGTCTTCGAGTGACAGCGACAATGCTGAGAGCTCTCCTCTTCTGTGTCCATCGCATCACAAGGTAGAACTCACGAACTGACTTGCACCGTGATCGTCCAGTTCGGCTCCCTCTCCATCCTCGCCCACATGATCCTCCTCATGCCGCATCCGTTCACCTTCTCCGCCGCCGCTCCGCCGGCAACAACCCAGCCGCAGCCGGGCACGAAGGCCCCCTCGCCGTTCTCGCCGGCGGCCCTCCGCACCCGGCTCTTGTACCGGCCCCTTGAGTCGCTGTCCGACTCTCTCGCCCCGTGGTCGCGCGTGTACCGGGGCCTGACGCCGCAGTTCAAGGTGTTCCTGCAGATCGCGGCGATGACGCTGGGCGGATGCATCTGGGCGGAGCGGAGGGTGACCGAGTATCTGGAGGCGATGCGCAAGGTGAAACGCGCGGAGAGGACGCAGGCGGAAAGACGCCAGATGAGCGGCACGTATGAGTAGCGGTGGAATGAAATGGCTCCCGGAAGGCGGGAGGCCCCCGTTGGTTGGATGGTGATTGGGATCGAGACGGAATCATGGACTTGCAACGACTGTATCCATATTCACATCGTAGATAGAACACTGCACTGTTGATGCGAGGTCAACGCGTCGAGCCTGGCCGGGCCCGACCCGCGCTCTCGCGGGCGACACGCGGCCGGGGAGTCTACAGTGGATGCCGCTGAGATGGCATCGCATGCGGTGGATACCGCATTCCCCTCCTTTCGTGCGTCCGCGCTGCATCTGGGATGCACGCACGCGAGACCTGCGTCGAGGACGCAGCGTGTCCGGTCCCCAGCGCCGCGAGCGGTGCAAACAGCGCGATATGCTCGATGGAGGCGCTGGCGCTCTGCTGGAGGCCGAGGCGAAGGGTTCTAGAAAACAGGCCCGTTTCAGGGCGAGACACGCGGGCGCGGAGTGGAGCTGCGGGAAGGGCCGCGCGGCTTGGCGATCGCGCTGCGAGCCTCGAGAGCATCTGGACGGCAGACACAACCAGGCCGAACGCGAGGGGACGGCGTCGAGGGCGCTGGACGAGGCCTCGACGGCGCTGAGACCTGCAGACTGACGACGACGGACGCCCGGGATGTGCGGCGTTGCAGAGAGGAGAGCGCCGGCGCAGCGGCGGTGATGGGAGCGCGGGCGCGCCGGGCCCCTAGCAGCAGGCCTTGAGACATCGCGCCCTCGGTCTCGGTCTCGCTCTCCTCCTCCCCATCCCCATCCCCATCCCCATCCCATCCTCTCTCCTCTTTCTTCCTGCTCCTCCAGGTCCCTGCATCCGTCCATTCATTCCTTCATGCCTCGTCCGTTCCTTTCGTCCCCATCGCCCTCGTTCTCGCCGTCCTCGCAGGCCCCGTCTTCCCGTTCGCGTCCAGGAAAGCCGGGCCACTGACATCATCCCCCACGGGCCTTCGCCGGCGTCCAGAACTTCCCCAGCTGTGGCTCCGATCGCATCGCCGTCCAACCGCCTCCCTCGTTCCCCTGGCAGTGCACCGCTTCTCCCTCGAGCTCTCCTGTGGTCTCCTCCTCTCGTCCCTGGCTTCTCTCCCGCATTCCCTCTCCTTCCCAGACACGCCCCGACCCCGGACGGGAGGCCGCCGTCGCCCGCGCAGAGACGATCTCGGCCATTGCTCCCTCCCCTCCGCCCCATGCGGCCCATGACGCCTTGACCGACCTGTACGTCCTCTGCTCTCCCCCCTCTCGCGCTCTCACCGTGACGGCCAGCTGCCTCTGAGCGGCCCTCCCGCCTCCAATTGCTCCATCCCGCTGCGTGCTGTCGCTCTCTAGATGGGCGTTGCGATAACCCCGATCTCCCTCGGTAGAAAACGGCGTCGAGATCGTCGATGATCATCCCCTCCTTTTATAGAAGACCCGTGGCCCCGTCCCTGCTCCTCCCTTCAGTCGCTTCCGCTGTCACAAGGAACCCCCCACCATGGCGGAGGGTGTCGAGAAGAGATCGCGGAGAAAGAGCCTGAGTGTGTTCCCCCCATTGGCGTCCTCCCTCGCGACGCCCCCCGGTGTCCACGACCGGTCTTCCTCAGATGGACTCTATATGCTGAAGAAGAAGCGTCGAAACTCAGGCTTCTTCAGCGCGCGCAACCCAAGCCCCGTCCGCGCGTCCAGCCCCCTCGCCCGTCCCGAAACCGCAAGCTCCGACTTCCTCACCCGCACCTGTTCGATCCCCGTCGCCGCCCCGGACGAGTCCAGACCCCGACGAAAATCCCTGCAGAAGCAGCGGCGGTCCTCCGTGTTTGGCTCGCTGCGCGGTTCGCTGCATTCGGAGGATGACGACAGATGCGCGCTCGGACGCTCCAAAGGGTCGTCTGGCGACGATGAGGACGTGACCGCGCTGCCGCGGATCGGGCTGGGGAGCACCGTCCTGCACCACGGCGAGCTCCAGACCGCCGGCGGCATGTGGAGGAGGAAGACCCAGTACCTGGTCATGACGGAGACGCATCTCATCCGCTTCAAGAGCATCAACAAAGCGGCCGAGAAGTTCCCCTCGATCTCGCCCCAGTCGGGATACGCGGCCTTGCGCCAGTCGCTCGCGTCGGTCGGCTCGTTTCAAGACATGCAGCAGGTGGCCGATTCCTCGGCCGGAATCCCTCTCAGCCGTATCGTTGCCGTCTACAGATCGGACGACGCGCGCCCCAGCCTGGAGGTGTGGTACATCGACGAGCGGACGCAGAAGCCCGCATTCATGCAGTTGCAGACGGCAGATCCCCAGGACCTGAATCTCTGGCTGGTCGGGATTCGCTCCGCGGCCGAGGCGGCCAGGGCGGCTGATCCGTTTACGTTTGACCAGCGATCCGTCGAGTACGTCGCGAGCATCTTGGAGCAGGAAAGGGACTACGACCCGGCCAACTTCCACATGTTCCGGGTGGTCCAGCGGTCGTCGAGCAGACCCGCGGGACGGTCTTCGGACGACATGGCAAAGCTGCCGTCCACCGTGTGCTACCTGGCGATCGGGCCTCACAAGGTTCACCTGCTTCCACTGAACAAGCCCTCCAGTCGTGCCTCGGTGGTCTCCGTGAACGAGCTGGAGACGGGCGTGTCGTTTGGGTTGATGACCTTGACTTCCTTGGCGATGCAGTGGGGCGACGACAGCTTCCAACTGGTGTTCCGGTAAGGGTGGCTCCCAACTTCCTGCTACGCTACGTAGCACTGGTTTTTTTTTTTTTTTTTTTTTTTTTTTTTGCTCGGAGCAAAGGTTTGTTGACGATTGCTTAGTGTTCCGCTTCGCGATCCATTCTCCGTGGTCCTCGCGTCTGTACACGCCGGCGATATCGCTCTCTGGATCCGGCAGCTTTGCGAATTCCTGCGGCCCCTCTGGTTGAGACAGCCGTTTGACTACATCGTCCCCCGCGAACTCGACAATGAGGACCTCTTCCCGCCACCGGATCTCAGCGAGGACTATGGCTGTTTTGACCGGACGCTCATCGCCTACTCCGCCGCATATGACGTCGACACGTCCAACATCCGCTATATGATCGACCACGAATGCGAAGACGCACCCTGCTTCAAACTCCTGCCCCCGGCCTCCCCGACGGAGCAGAGATATTCTGCGTTGGAGCTGCTGGCCGTGCTGCGGGCACTGCGGTACAACGAATCTTTCCGGTCGATATCCTTCAGCGGTGTCAACCTGGATGTGCTGCAGGGCGTGCATGACCCGTACGGGCCGGACAGGGATGCGCAGCAGACCCGTGCCGGAACGCCAATCAAGGTCGCCGGGCAGGATAGCCTGTCCGTGCTGTCGCAGGAGATTCGTGCGTTGGCGTTGAAGAGCAAAGCGCTGAGACGGCTGGACTTTTCGTGCTGTCTGACACGAACGCCCGTCGTCTCTTCGGACGACGGTACCCGCGATCCCGGTTGCGGCATTCCGGAAGCGATCTTCCCCATCCTGAGACGACAGCTGACCAACGTCGACTGGGTCGTGCTCAACGGGATCAGGCTGGGCGAGTCGGATGTCGACTACCTGGTGGATGCGGCGTCGCAGAAAACGAGCCACTTCCGGGCTCTCGAGGTCAGCGACTGCGGGCTGTCCGTTCACGACCTCGACCTCGTCCTCTCGACCCTCACGGCGCAGGAGAACACGCTCGAGGCGATCAACATCTCTGGAGCGCAAGGTCGGCTCAGCCCCGAGGTGTTGCAGCAGCAGATCGGCCACTTCAGCCACATGCGGAAGATCGATCTGTCACGCATATCCAGAACCTCAGGCTCCGAGCCCCTCATCCCCCCCGAGACCCTGATGAACTGGCGGCTCGAGGAGCTGTCGCTGAGCCAGACCACGATCAACGAGCAGACCATCGACGCGATCGCTGCGTACCTGGCCAGTGACAGGTCTCGGAGTCTCCGCGATCTCCGTCTCGACCAGTGTGGGCTGACGGGGGAAGACGTGGCGGTGTTGCTCCGCTCGATGGATCCGGGCAGTGGGAATCCGAGCTCCCTCCATCTCCACATCAGTGAGAACCGTCTCGACACGGGCTGTTCCGCCCTCTTCGAGGCGATCGCGCGGAGCCAGACCCCCACCCACATCACGATGAGGATGGTGGACTTCAAAAAGGAAGAGCACTTCCGCCAGCTGATCGAGGCCCTGCGGACGAACAAGACTCTGAAGTATCTGGATATCTCGAAGGCGTCCCTTCCGTACGATGCCGGTCCCGAAACGTGCAAAGCCCTGCAGCTGATGTTCGAAGAGAACGACACGCTGGAGGAGTTGGACCTGAGCGCCGACTGCGCGCATCTGGACGTTGCCCGGTTCGGGATCGGACTCAACGAGGCATTGACGGGGCTGAAGAAGAATCGATCTCTCCGGGTGCTGAGGATTGAGAACCAGAAGCTCGGTCTGCAGGGCGCGAATACCCTGGCGTCTGTGCTGGAAGAGAACAACACCCTGCGCGAGGTGTACTGCGAGAACAACGACCTCAATCTGCAGTCGTTCACCGTCCTCGTGAATGGCCTACAGCGCAACCGGTCTATCCTGCATCTCCCGTCCATGGACCGTGACAGGGAACTGTCGCTGGAGCGAGTGCGCAGAGAATTCGAGAACCGTGATTACAGCCACTCACAGGGCAGCTCTCTCCGACGTTCCATACACAATGCGATCAACGGCGGACACCCGGCGGGTGGGAACAAGCTCGTCAAGCACCCACCGACGCCCACTCAGCCGTATGGTCCTTGCCCTACAAGCCCATCTCTCGCGTCTACGAATCCTTCCTACCAGGTCAATTCGGATGTCCAGGAGATCCTCCTGGCACTCAACCAGAGGTGGGATCTGGAGGTTGCTCGCCTGCGCCGGTACCTGTTCAGGAACTACAACATTGCTCACGGCTTGGATCAACCGGTGGAAGGCAGCTACCGGGAGGCCGACGATGCCGGTAGCGATGGGCGGCCAGACACGGCGGCGAGCCTGACAACGATGCTGGAAAAGATGAAATTCGACCTGACCGTCTCCGCCAACGAAGTTCAAACGGGTTCAGAGGTGCCACATCCAGGCCTCAATAGTAATACCGCGACGTCGAAAGAAGACAAGGATACCGAAAGTTCCGCGTCGTTTCTCACAGTTCCCGAGTTCAAGCCTCGCTCCCTCGACGCCGAGCCCGATTCGAACCGACAGGACCATGCTCGGCCTCCGTCACCCTTGTCCTTATCACCCGAGCCTTCGTCAAAGCCTCCTACGTCGAGGGACTATGCTCCCTCATACACATCGTCCCATCACCTTGCCCTTCCCGTTCCCTCAGTTGCGCCCCCGGTCAGCACCGCCAGCAGCGCCCGCAGCACACGCAGCAACAGCACCGTCTCCACCGGTACTACTGGTGGGGGTACAGGTGCACGGAGCCCGTCCGGCGTCGCCTCCTCGTCGCTACGGGGATTCCCCGGCGGGCGTGCGGCCAGCAGGGAAGGCGAGACGGTCGAGCAGGTGAGGGACGAGAATGAAGGTCCTGTATACGTCTCCAGCGACCAGCCGCCACGCCTGACGCTGCCCAAGTTTGACTTTGAGACCAGCGACCAACCGTCACGGCTGGACTTGACAATTCCCAAGTTTGACTTCGAGACGAGCGACCCACCGCCAAATGACCTGACACTTCCCAAGCTGGACTTTGAGATCGGCGACCGACCGCCACAGCTTGAGTTGACATTGCCCAAGTTGGACTTTGAGCATTTCGACACTTCCATTTAGGTTACGACTCTTGTACATTACGGGGATTGGTGCATATGGGAGGGAACGAGGATTTATTTTACTACCATGAATAGGCATGGTTTTCGATCATCACGAGGCCGCTACGCAAGCACCTTATCCTCACGTTCTCGGAACGAGTCACGGACGAACAACGTGGAAACAGTATGTGTGTCCGCCAGCCGGATAGTCGACTGCAGCAAGCTCCGGTAGCGCCCCCCCCCCCCCCCCCCCCCCCCCC